>Ga0256842_1000221_pt1 | contig 50264 bp, 75 predicted proteins | sample 4559240metaG_FD_185973 | JGI IMG/M metagenome (GOLD analysis project Ga0256842, IMG submission 185973) | Hydrothermal vent microbial communities from Guaymas Basin, Mexico - 4559-240 | ecosystem: Environmental > Aquatic > Marine > Hydrothermal vents | place: Mexico: Guaymas Basin | collected... | reverse complement strand
AATAAAACAGAGCAGAGGGCTATTGTTTGGGTGAAGATACCATATATACCTGCAAATAGCACAATAAAAGTCTACATGTGCTATGGAGGTATTAACCCGTACCAAGAATATAACGATCCAGATAAAGTGTTCATAGTATATGATGATTATAGCGGTGGTACAAAATATATTGTTATTGAAAAAGGTAGTAGTGATACCGTTGAAATAGTTAATAATATGTTACATATATATGATGCTGATGATGGAACAACAGTTAGTGTTGTATATTCCTTTAATGCTACACAGCATTTTGCTATGGATATGCGTATTAAGATTGAAAATCTAGGCACGACCTCTCATGTAGTAGCATTATATTTTAGGAATTCTAGTGATATTTACCAAACTTCTACTGTTAGTGATACTTGTATTTGGGTTTTTTTTGACAATGATTATACTATAACTTTCGAAAACATATCTAGTTCTACAAGCTTTGTGCCACCAGCTTCTTGGTCTCTGAATGAATGGAAGGAGTTTACTATAACATCCGATTGTTCAACGTATATGTATTTAATTGATACTGATGGTATGCATGAAGGGGGATTTTCGAAAGCACTTGGCGAAATCAATAATGTTAGAATAAGGGTATATGATAGTAATAATAATGTATATATTGATTATATAAGAATACGTAGGCATGTGGTTCCTGAACCTAGTGTTAGTGTTGGTTCTATTGTTCTTGCTTTTATTGTAGAACCTATCGATGTTGATCTGAGAGCTGTTGATTACGAAAATCTAGTGCTGCAACTTATAAACAAAACTAGTGGAGCTGTTGTGAGAGAGATAAGTGGTAACAAGATTTTTGTACTTAGTGGATTGCGGGTAGGAAACTATACATTAATAATTAGGTTCAAGAACATTATTATTGGTGTTAAAGATTTTGAATTAAATATGACTACTAATGGTTCAACGGTAACGTTGCCTGTGTCCATGAAGACGCTTTCCAAAGATTATAGGGGACTTAGCAGAGACATAATACTAGAGTATGATAAGCAGCTCCTTTCTGTTGAAAATGTGAGTGACAAGTATCCATATAGCATAATGAGAGTTCTTCTGAATGGTACTGGTGCATTTACTCTCTACGTTAATTATAAGGGTGATTTGCCAACCAAAGTTAATGTTGTCGGTAATGTGAGTAACCTCAACTACTACTGGGATGGTAACTACTTGGTAATCACGGGTACTCTTGGCAGTATTGGAGAGCTGAACATAACGGATCTCTACAAGCTTAGGCTCGAAATCTATGATAGGTTGGGCAATATGATGCCTTCATGGATATATGCCTATGTCGACGGAACCAAGTATTCTGGATCTGTTGTCGAAGACTACTATTATCCTGAGGACTATGTTGTAGAGTTGCCGAAGATTATTAATGGCTTTGAGTTCTACGGCTTCTTCGACGGCTATAACGAGACGGTTAGGGTTATAAGTATAAACAACTCGGATGTGGTTCTTAAGGCGTGGTACAGGGTTCCGACAAGTGTTGAGATTAGAAGCTATCAGGTATTCAGCATGTCAGTTATCCCATTTATAAGGCAGGAGGGGGAAGCCGTCGGGGTCTATGTTGAAGGATGTCTTAGGGACTTCTACGGCAACGGTTTGCCGGACAGACCCTTGGTGGTAAACATTACTAATGTTGAGACGGGTTATACGAGGAGCTACAGCGTCACGACGGATGCTTCGGGGTACTTCAGAACCCCATTAATAGAGATGTTCAGGGGGAAGACCTACAGGGTCAAGGTCATATATAATGGCGACGACGTGTACGTCGGTACCATGAGTACGGCGGAGGTGAAGCCTGAGGAGCTTCCAACAGCTCCGACGGTCTTTGAAGTGCCGATAGACTATATCCTTGTAGTCGTTGGCGTGACACTAATTATTGTGGGAATAGCCGCTGCTGTGAGGGCGTCCAAGCATGTCATAGAGGATGTGAGGAAAAAAACTAGAAGGTTCGTGAGGAAGAAGTGATGGGTCACAGCCTCTTTTTTATAAAAACATTTATAAAATCACATACTCCTGTTTTTTATAATGATAAAGCTCTGCGGAAGCTTCTGGTAGCTGTTCTTCTATTCGTAATCGGCTCCGTGGGGGATAACCTTACCACGTACTGGATGGTCGTTGTAACGGGTAGGTACCGTGAAGCCAACCCCTTCGCAACCCCATTTATTGTTCAGCCCCTGTACATGTGGTTTCTGAGGGATTTTGCCTTCTTGACACTAGCGGTCGCAGCCTCGCTGGGGTGTAGGGAGCTCATACTCTGGCTGTCGAGAAACGACCCGCCTCCTCGGAGGGCTAGAATTATTAGGGCAGCCTCTAGGTACTGGATAATAGTCTTCGCAGTAGGTATTGTCAGGCTTCTGCCAATGATCCACAACCTCGTGCTCCTAGGCACAGGCTACGAGTCCCCATTATCCTCGTTCTTCGAGTATGCATACGAGTTCATGAATTGGTAAAATTACATATCTTTATCTTTATATGAAACCTGCTATGGCTTGGTTGGTCATATCCTATCCTATTATTTATAAATAAAATGCTTCTCTATTCTTTGGTTGGTGAGAATATGAGGCTCTACATACAGGGCGAGATCGACCCGAGGAGGGGCGTTGTGCTTGTCGAGGTTAGGGATGAGAAGGGGAGGATATGCCCTAGGATCGGGAAGAGGATATGGAAGGCGATAAAAAACGAGCTTAGCATGTGGTGATCTTAGTCCGGTAGTGAGACGTAGATTTCCTGTAGCTTGTTGATAATCGACTCAGCTAAAACCCTTCCCCTACCAGAAACAACTCTTTTTTTCAGCTCCTCCAAAGCCTTCTGGACTTGGTCTATCTCGCCTATTATCCAGCCGTATTTCTCCAGCCTCTTCTTAATGTATTCGTCAACCTTCTCTCTGCTCCAAAACAGTCCGCACAAACACGTTCCCCTTTTCTTGATGTCTATTGGTGCGTAGATGCATGGGCAGATCTTGTCCTTGTTGAGCTCGTATATCTGCTGTGGTGTAGCACCTTCTACTTTTTTGAGTGGTCTGCATGGGCAGTAGGGGTAGCCGTACTCGTCGATGTTCTTCAGGAGCCTGTAGATCAGGTTCATGTAGGCTACGTCGTTCGGGTTACGTCTGTAACCATGCATTTCGGCGTATCTCCTTATCCTGTCTATCAACCAGTTGAGCTTTGGATGTGTAACAATGTAGGCTTCCTTGAGGAACTCCGAGAAGTACTTGTTTATGCTGTCGGGATCCAAGGGTATTCCTGTGAACCTCACTTTTCTGTTTATCCTAAACGTCGGGGTGGCTGTTATGGGTTCGAACGGCGGCTTCGTGTAGGTTATGTTGTATATCTTGGCTGTTATGTTGTCGAACCTTGCAACCAGCTCCGAGAGCATTTCCACTGCTGCTGGGCATACTTCGCAGTCGTCGTCGACAACAGCCTCGATCTCGAACCTCATCTTGTTGCTGGGGATCCTGAACCCGTTGGTGATGTACTTGAACTCCCCGCCGTTGAACTTCTTAAGGATAACTGGTTTCAGCTCAGCCAATATGCCCTTGGGCGGTATTAGGTGGAGCTTGTTCCCTATGACCTCTACCTCTGCCTCCATCACTCACCGCCCTCCTTGCGTTTCACGTATTTCTTTGTAGTAGGTTCTACTGGGAAAACACTGTGCCTGAAACCGCCGGTCGCTCCGAAGAAGAAGCCTAGTAATCCGCTTACGCCGAGGGCTCCTGCACTAGTTAGTGCTAGGGACATGTTCGAGAGGTTAACCCCTATCCACTCCATCAGTCTCCCAATAATGGCGTTTACACCCTCCCAATTGACATCAAGAAGCCCCAGATACCATAAGCCGAACACGGGGAGGAGCATGAAGCCTATTGCTAGGAGCAACCACTTGGTAGCCTTTCTGAGCGCATAGCCTATCAACGCACCAGCGGTGAAGCCGCCTACGGCCTGTAGTGCCAACGTCGAAGGATCCATCTAGTCCTCACCCAATATTTCTTCAATAATATTAATAATATTAATATTCTTGTGTTTCCTTTGTTGCCGTAGCTTTCTTCACAGGCTTCTTCAGAATCTCGTCGAGAATGTCTCTGTGTTTCCTCGGTTTAGTCTTTGGTTCTTTTTCTCGTTTACGCAGCATGTATTTGATGTTCCTTACTGTGAATGGACTAATCCCTAGACGTCTAGCTATTTCTCCGCTATTGAGTCCTTTTTCACTCAGGTACTTTACTGCGTGAACTAGTTCTTCACTATACCTGAACATCTTCTTCTTACTCATATTTTTCACCATTAATTAGTGTAGTAAATTACAGTATTTTTATTTTTACTATATTTTTACTAAAGTTGACTGTGGGAAATCCTTTTTATATAAATTGTTTTTGTGTAGTAGGTACTACTTAGTATAACTTAGTATAACTATGAAAATACTAAATCTTGTGTAGTAGATTTCACCCTTATGAGTACCATTATTGTCATTTTTAGTGTATTGTTATATTAATAATGTATTGTTAACGCAGATTGAGTCATCAACCTAGAATAATTAGAGTTGATGGGATGAGATGTATTAGTATGATTAAGAGGTTATGCCAAAGGTTGTTGTTTCGTAATGGGCCTCTGACTCTGTGGTTGAAGATGTAGATGCCGGTTGCGGTTGTAGCGTCTAAGACTAGGTGGTGTAGGTAGCCGACGCCTAGGGCGAGGAAATATTCCGAGAAGATACCTAGCGAGGATAGGAATGCTCCTGTTGCAAAGTTATGCATGTATCTACTCCTATGCGGGAGTCCGAGCCATGGTTCAAGGAGGTCTGGTAGAAGTGAGCCTATTAGGGAGAAGAGGATAGAGCCTAGTGTTAGTGGAAAAAACCTCGATGTTGCTGCGAGTATCAGGGTTATGCATGTTAGATGCGTGTACCACTTCATTGTATTTCACATGGGAACCTAGGAATCTTGGCACCCTCCTTAATAACCCCGTCCAGCTCCTCTTTGGTGAATCTCCAGAACTGCCCCAGCTTCTTCCTGTAGAATATGCATGCTAGGACCTCTCTGTCTGGCGTTATTACGAAGCTGCTTATTCCCGCTGGGCAGTTATCGCTTAAGTAGATGCCTTCATGCTTTGCAAGTTCCTCAATCTGTTGTTGACTGGGTTTTAGGTCTGGAGCACCTCGAACGGGCATGGCAATTATAGGTACATCTCTAAGACCATTATTGTCCAAGTGCTTCCTCAGCTTTAGTATGTCGTGGATATTGTCTTTCATGAGTGTCGAGCGTATTACGACGGGTATTCCGAGACGTGTTGCTAAGGCTATGAGCTTCATTGCGTTGTTGAAGAGTCCGGGTAAGACTCTGATCTTATCGTGTTTTTCGCCGAAGTAGTCGATGCTGAGCTCGATCACGTCGGGGCGTGCCTCAAGTATGTTTCTTATGTTGTAGGCGTTTGTTACTATTGTGACGGTGTACCCGAGCCTCCTTGCTGCGTCCACGTATTTCTTTAGGAAGGACACGGTTCCCGGTTCGCCGCCGCTCAGCACCACGGCGTATTCGTCGTCCCTATAGTATTGTTTGAAGAGTTCTAGGATCCTAGTGTAGTCTGTTAGAGGCAGTAGCTCGCCCTTCAGCTTCAGCTTCTTGATCGGGCAGAACGGACAGTTGCACGGGCATGTATATGTTATCTCGAATATGAGCTGGACCACGTCAGCACACCCCACACCATGTAGTACCTGCTACACTAGCACAGCCCCACCTTTTTTAGCAGCTTCTTGATCTCCCTGCTCCACATTGAGTGGCTCTTATTGTCGCCGTTCCAAGAGGGTTCTTTTTTCCTTTTTCGAATAAACATGTTTTATCCCCTCACTACTTATTTTGACAAGAAGATATATTAAAGATAACTGTTAAACAAGATAATGGGTGTAAAACATGCGTGAGCACCTAGCTCCCTTCTTAGGAGGGCTGACAGTAGGTGTAGCCATCGGTATGCTACTTCTATCAGGTTTTGCAGCACAAGCAGCCACTGGATATCCCTTGATCTTCACGGTAGGTATAGCGGTAATGACGTTCGTAGGGGGAGTATTACTTGGGAGAAGAGCTGCCCCAAAGACTAAAGAGGTGAGGCTTACCGGCAGGGTCTTCGAGTTCCCCCAAGGCCCAGTAATGGTTGAGGTGGCCCTCAAGAGGGCGAAGTCCATGCTCCCCACGAAGGTGACCAGTAGTGACTAGTGCCGATGTCCATATTATAGCTGAAAGGGTTGCTGAAGCCGTTAATAAGAGGTTGGCAGATATTCATAAGAGAATAGATGCTTTGGAGTCAAGAGTATCTAAGCTTGAGATCGACATCAGCACTCTGAGAACCCAGGCAATAGAGTCGATTGTCAGGAGCGTTCTGGCAATAAAGCTTGAGGATCTGGCGTCAGCTATCGCTGTTAAGGTATCCTCTGGTTTCAGCGATGCTACTAGGGAGGTAGTTAGGGTTGCTGAGGAGCTTAGAGGCACTACATCAGATATCAGGGCAGTTGCCGATGAGCTGAGGGAGTTAAAGACGTTGCCAGAGGAGATTGTCGAGGCTGTTAGATCCGCTAAGCCCCAAGTGCAACTAGACCTATCAAAGATTGAAGCCACGATAAGCGGGGCGGTATCGAGGTCGATGAAGAGCGTTGAGGAGCTTGCATCGAGAGTAGCAGCTCTTGAAAAGCAGGTAAATGAGCTATCGGCTAATCTGGGTAAGCTAGGCGAATCGTTGGCAACACTATCAGCGGCTGTTTCAAGGCTGGAGGATCTGAGAAAAACTGTTGAGGAGATGAAGGAGTCGGTAGACTACTCCAGAGAGGTACTGGGCGCACTCGAAGAAAGGCTTAAAGTACCGTCTGAGGAGGAGGAGGGTTGAGCTGGTACATAAGGCCAGAGGAAATCATCGCTGAGATTAGGAAGCATTATCCAACGGAGAAAGTCATAGGACCGCCTGAGAGACCAATAGCTCCCAGAGTAACCTTTGCAAACGAGTACCTCTACGGCGTCTTAATCTATGTTTATGGCGAGGGCGTGAAAGGGCAGTACCTTAGGCACGGATACTTCGATAGGGATGGCAAGCGCTACTGGGCTATCGAGTATGGCTGGGTAAGCCTTTACGGGAGAACTGCCGATGGGAAGATACTTCCGCTGGTCATGCTCGGCGTCCCGACGAGGTTTGTCTTCATGTATAAGCCGAGGGACTTCACGGGCTTCAAGCTTGAGGAGGTGCCTCTAGGCTACATGGAGTGCCTTGAGAGGCAGATGATCAATATTGACAGGGTGATGAGGGGAGAGGACCCAGTTCTAATTATAGATAAATATGATTTGCTTAGAGGCAATGGTGCTCCTGTGCCCAGCGAGTTCATTGACAGGATTATAGAGCAACAGACCCTGATAGAAACCCTTCAGAGGACTTTATGGGAGTACGAGAAGGCAATCAACGACTACAAGACAAATATTGCCATGCTGGAGACAAGGAACGCCAAGCTCCAAGAGCTTGTAAGGGGCTATGAAGAGAGGCTGATCAAGCTTGCAACCGAGGTCACGAGCATACAGCAGGAGCTCATAAGGCTTAGGGAGGAGGTCTTGGTCAGATCCACTGAGGCTGAAAGCCTTGAGGAGACCCGCAGAAGGCTGCGTGACCTAGTAGACGAGATCTCGGAGATGGTCAGGGATGTTGCCGGCTGGGCTTCCGAGCTGAAGAGGGCTGTGGAGATTAGGAGGAAGGAGGTGGAGGGTAAGTGAGCACGGCTCAGCTTAACGTGGTTAATTCGACGATTAGGGAGATCTTGAGGACGCTTGACGATGTTAAGAGGGGGAGGGCTGGGAAGGAGGATGTGCTCAGGCTTCTTGACGAGCTTGAAAACCAGATAGACGCCATACTTGTCCACTTGGCACCAGAGAGGATTACGGATGAGAGGTTTAATGCAGCTGTCAAGGCCGTGAAGGACGTGTCCGACAAGATCAGGAGGGTTAGGGAGTCCGTGATGTTTGGCCGATACACTTATGCCAAGCGGCAGTTGCTCGATGTCCAAGAATCTATTAGGCTCACCTACAGGCTCCTGACGCTCATCAAGGCTGGTGCCCCTACGCCCGTGATCTTTCAGGTTGCACCACAGTTCCTTAGAGAGGTTAGTGCTCCGGAGGCGGTGGTCTACACTAACCCCATGGCCGCACAGATATACAACGTGTTGGTTAGGAAGGGAGAGGCTACTGTGGAGGAACTTGCACTAGAGCTCAAGGTAACGGATGAGACGAGGGATGAGTTCAACAGGGCTATATCGCAGCTCATAAGCATGGGGTATGCAAGGCCCTATTTCACTTCGGACAACAAGATGATCCTGAAGCCTGCGAGGTGATAATATGGTCTACAGCGTGTTCTACTATGCATCGGAGGCAATCACTAGGGCCGTGGTTGGGCTAGTCCTAAAGATTGTCGAGCACATGCACCGCAGGAGGATGGTTGAGGAGAAGCCTAGGAGGGAGGAGGCTAAGCCGCCGTCGTGGGGGTTCTTCGGCACCATAAACCCCTACGGTGCTAAGGAGTACACATGGATCGGGAGGGCGACCGGCCTCAAGGTATCCATACCAGAGCTAATAACTAGGTTGCCCATCAGGGCATACGAGCTCAGGAAGCCCCCCACAAGGCTCTACTTCTCATTCGCCGAGGCAGCGTCCAAGGACTGGTTCAAGGAAATAGAATGGCTCGCAGAGCAGGCTGAAAAACAGGCTGGAGGTGTAGTAGGTGCTACTTGAAGTCATTCTCGAAGACGACGTTAACTGTCCAAGATGTGAGAGATTATATCCGTTGCTGAAGAAGATGTGTGACGATCTCAACATCCCGTTTACTGTGAAGTATTTGGGTAATAGGGCTGTCGCAGCCTATGAGGAGTGCGTTGCTTCAAGAACCTTTTCATCGGAGTGGGTTGAAAGGTGGGGTCTTAGGGAACACAAGAGAAAGTTGAAGAAGCTGTCACCGGTTTTTGCATATCTGCAACGTATTGGTGCTCAGACGTTTCCCAACATAATAATAAGGTGGCATGACGGCGTACGCATGAAGGAGATAGTGATCAGAGGGTATGATGACAGCGATGAAAAAAGGGCTAGGCAGTTCGCAACAAACCTATATACGCTCCTCAAGACACTCAAGCGGGTGGTGTATGGGAGGTGAAGAAGAACAAGTACTCGTGGAGGGATCTAATAGGAGAGCCCCAGCTGTGCGAGGGGGGTAGGTTGGCCTCGATAGTGTTCTGCTGCGATCCTAGGAGGAAGCGGTGCCCGATACTGGAGGAAGCTCTCAGGATGCTCGGTCTCACGGTCGAGGACTTTGTCAGGGTCATGGAGAAGCATGGAATACCTGTTCCAGAGAAAGACGGTACATGCTTCGGGAACCTAGCCTTTTGCCCCAGCCTTGAGAAGCCCAGCAAGGATCGTGACGTGTTCCTCATCAGAAAGGGCTGGTCACTGTCCAAGTACCTGAAGTACAAGTTCCGTATCTTGCTGGATCTGGTGCCTTCGGACAAGCTTGGCTATGCGTTCAGCACCCGTGTCCTGAGACAGTATGCTGTCGAAATGCTAGACCTAGAAACTAAGAAGGTGTATAGGGCACTCGCACTCGGGAACATAAGGTCTGGGACGCTGATGATAACCGAGGTGTTCAGAGAGCAGGATCTTAGGGACAGGCAGGTCGAGATCCTGCTGTCGCAGATGGAGTTTGTCGGCGTACGCATACCGAAGGATCTCGTGGAGCAACTCGACGAGCTTGTCGGGAAGGGCATAGTGGAGTCTAGGAGCGACGGAATCAGGAGGGCGCTCATGCTTTACTTGTCCGCCTTGAAGAACCATGTTAAACGAGAAGCCCGAGTAAAACCATGAAATTGTTCGCAAGGCTTATATTTCTTCATTAACAATTTTTCTACATGGTGAATAATATGGGCAGGATACTAGGTCGTGGACTCGAAGCAATAAGATCATTCATTGCAAAATGTACAGCAGCCGGCGGAGTACCAATATTCAGGACAAAATACGGAGGCAAGAGACTACCCAACAACGCTGTAATCGCAGCCTGCTGGGGCAAGGGCAAAGAGGTTCCCGGAGGAACAATCCTCGACGTCCCACCCGACATAATTGCCGAGATGGAGAAGAGAACCGGAGACTGGAAGTGGCTCGCCGAGAGACTCGGAGTAGGGTACTGATAGCAGCAGTTCTGCTCCAGCCCATATAAGCATAAATCCTCTTTTTTCCATATACTTTCCTTGGGGAACAAAATGAGGTTCGTTAGGCTTAAGTCTTTTCTGCACCAAGTCTACCGAGCCATAAAGCTGGTTATATGCAGGACAGACCTCCCAGAAAACCCTAGGTGGAGAGAGCAACACTACCCCTACGAGAACTGCTGGGACATAGACGAATTCTTCGAAGCAGCCAGAAAAGCAGGTCCAGGCTCATCGCTTTACGCTGAAGCACGAAGGATTTTCTGGGAAGCCTACTGGCGCTTATTGGGTCGTTATAGGAGAGGAAGGCCCTTCTTTAGTGTTTACGAGATAGTGGACGGTGAGCTTAGACCAGTTAGGGACAGGCAGAGGTGGGTTCTCGAAAACATTATTGTTGCTGCTATGGCTCACGACATAGTTCCTTCTGAGGCTAAAGCCTACGCCTATCGTGTCTATAGGAGGATTTATGGACCGTTAGTTACTAGGTAGATTTGACAAAATATTTTATACTGTAATACATTATTTAAGCTTAGGGGTTAGTATGCCGGAGATAGATGTCGATAGGGTTTTGGATATTAGTGAGAAGGTATCTAATGTCGTGAGTTCTCTTCTCTCGGTGTTTCTGATAGTGCAGATGTTCGGGGATCTTCTGGGGATAAGCGTTGTCGAGGTTTTGAAGACGGCTGTTACTAGGCCGTGGGTTATTCCTGTCGAGTGGATTGAGGCGTACTACCCGCTGTGGTACGGCATGGAGTGGGCTCTTCTGGTGCTGATGCTCTCGGATCAGGTTTTCACCATGAGGTACATGCAGACACATAAGAGGCCGCCGCCCCCGAGCTACGAGAGGTGGATGAGCCTCGCAATCTTCCTGCTGAGCTTCTGGCTGGCGATACTCTTCCGCTACATGACCTTCTCTCTCATCACCATATTCGCAGCCATAAGTTTTAGTTATACTATGTTCATAAGGAAGGAGTAGGGATGCTGGGATGCAACAGTTCGTTGTCGACGGCTGGACGTTGCTCTACCAGATGCTATACTATTTTCCTTGGTACGTGGGCTTGGTTCTGATACCCATGGTTATACGTGTAACCATAGAGCGAGCGATAGGCATTAGGCCGGAAACCTTCGAGGGTAGGGTAAGCCCGCTCCCGTTCCTGCCGTTAGAGTTGGACATGAGCTATGAGGCAACGTTCAGAACCATAACTATAACAGTGCTCTACTACCCGCTCTTCGAAGAGCTTTTGTTCAGGGGTCTTCCATACCTCTTCTTCGGAACCTTGGGGCTTGTTATAGGCTCGATAGTATGGGTTGCAATGCACCCAGCATGGCAGCTACAGTATCTTTCAAGCTATCCACTAAGAACCAAGCTCCTCTTCACAGCCACTAGCACCTTCTATTATGCTACAAACGCTGTGTTCTACAGCATGATGTGGCTCAACGGTGCCGGCTTATGTGCAATTCTATATCATATCATTCACAACGGTTGGCTGACCCTAGGAGACATCATTAAGGAAGTTGAGCTTCCGGCGCCTTGGAAGAAGTACAGGTATGTTAGGAAGCAGCCCATAGCAGATGAGACTCCGAGGATTTTAAGGCTCTTTAGGAGAAGTAAGACGAAGCCTAAGGCTCTTGAATATAGTAGGAAGGAAGAACAACTACCTGAACTGAGGTTTGTGGTGAAGAAGGCTACGAGGTCGTTGTCCGACGAGGTCGAGGAGGCTAAGAGTTTAATGTTTGTTAGGAGGAAAGTTAAAAATGAATAATGTAATAAAGTATTATTGGTGAAGACTGGATGGCGGAAGCCCCTAAGGTGGAGGTCACTTCGAGGGAGGCAATACTTGCAGTAGCCTTCGTGTTCCTAACGATACTTGCCGTGGCTCTGGTGCAGGCAGGGATAATATCAAACCCGATAAGCCTAGGGCTCATGGTGACGTTGACGATCGGGCTGATATTTGTGGGGCACTTCATGGTCAGAGCCGGCGTCATCAGCAGGGCTGCACTCCCGCTGTGGTACTTGTTCACGTTTGGAGTAGTGATGTTGGTCTACGGGGGCATTCAGTCAGGCTACATACCTGCTGCGTTCATGGTTTCTGGTGCGTCGGTGGCGGAGATAGCGTTAACAAACGCAATGTTCTATACGCTTGTAATAATGGCTGTAGTGGCCGCTGTCGCAGCAGTATACGCCGGCTACAGGTATTATAGGAAACGGGCTCTGGGCATGATCTGAGCATGTCTGAACCCAAACACTAAAATCCTATATTTTTTAACCTATTTCTTGGGGGAGCATCTTGATGAGGGTAGTCAGGATTATAATCAACAGCTTCACCTTCGTCCTCCTGCTCATAATAGCTTACGTGGTGTGGCGGAGCAATCCCCTGCTCTCATTCCTCCTCGCATTGGTAGCTATAGACCAATTCGAGGATGTGTACTACTATGTCTATAGGAGGAGGCTGTTTCCTGAATGGTTCATGCCTTTTGACATGATTTTCGAGATGGTTGTTGTGGGCATAGGGCTGGGGATGCTGGTGTTCAGCCTGATATACTACGCCTACTTCGAGACCTGGTTCTTCAGGGCATTATTGTTCCTCTCGATACCGATAATCTATAGTGCCGTAGAAGACATCGTCATGTGGAGACAAGCTCCGCCTAAATCCTCCCCTGTAGCACCTACTACATCGGTGATGCACCATGTATGTCCGGAGAAAGAGGTTCGTGAGGAGAAAAGATTCGTTAGGAGGAAGCACTAGCAGCTTCTGGGTCGCACACACAATTCACACGGGCGATCATCAGAGAATGTACAAGACCCTGACAAGCCTTGCACTAGTGTTAGCCATAGTGGTTGCTATACCCCTAATGGCTCTAACCCTGAAGCCCATGCAGGTAATGATGTTCCATGTTGACCCTGAGGTTCAAGAAGCCCTAATGCTCGGTAAGCCTGTGGATGCCTATATAACAGTAAAAGCAGGTGCAAACCTAGGGCTTAAACCTATTAGGGTATGGAGCTTTGGGGACATAAGGGTAGTGAAGGTAAGGCTGACCTCAGCACAGCAGCTCACTGGACTTGTCCACAGATCGGGCGTGATCAGCGTCTATGCAGCCAAGAAGTTCCATCACGCCCCCCTCCACTACTTGGATGTAAGCCAGTACCCCTTTAGGGAGAAGGACATCGACAACGAGTTCCACAAAGCCTTCGGTCCTTGGATTGGCAGGAGCGTCACGGTCGCAATAATTGATACCGGCATAGACTACACCCACCCAGACTTCTACGACGAGCATAATAGGAGCATTATCAAGGTCTTGGTGAGCATGTTCTACGTCTCAGCAACCACCGGCGAGTACGTCTTCTGGGAGCCCTACAAGAACGGCACTATGGAGGACTTGTTGGACTTCGACATGCAGCTATGGCAGCAGTATGGTGAGCCGGCATTTCTGGACGTTAATGGTCATGGAACCCACGTAGCGGGAATAATAGCTGGAAGGGGATGGGCTAGTGATGGAAAGTATAAGGGCATTGCACCTGGCGTGAAGCTAGTTATAATCAAGGCATTCGACAAGGATGGAACGGCAAGCACGGATTCGTGCCTAGAGGCTCTTGAATGGGTCTACAACAATACTGAGAAATATGATATTAAGATCCTGAGCCTCAGCTGGGGGGCAGCGTTCGCCAGCGACGGCAGGGATCCGATGAGCATGGCTGCAAACAAGGTTGCCGAGAAGGGTGTCTGGGTCTTTGCAGCAGCCGGCAACGAGGGCAACATCCCCACCACGGTGGTCGTTCCGGCAGTCGCCGAAAAGGTCTTCGCCGTCGGTGCTTGGGATCCATACTATGATAGGGTGGCCCCGTTCTCAAGCTTGGGACCCACCGTGGATCTGAGGATGAAGCCTGACTTCATGGGGGCTGGGGTAATGATTGTTAGCTGCAGGTCAAAGTATGCAGACTTCCCCGACGAGTACGAGGTTGACAAATACTACGTGGCTCTAAGCGGCACGTCCATGGCTACACCGGCTGTTGCAGCCGTCGCAGCGGATTATATAGAGTACTTCAGGTACTGGCACCACAGGGATCCTACGGTCAACGAGTTCCTTGAGTGGGTCGACGATAATGCTAGGCACATAAACTTCGTGAAGGACTTCCTCACGGGCTACGGCATCCCTATTGCACCGCATAGCTGAGTTTTTTGGATAAATATTTTTTAGATATTTCACTATAATTTTTAATTGGTGGCTCTAAATGAGAAGGTATCTGGTGGCATCAATCATATTAGTATTATTAATGGCAGTAGCATTCACAGCACCAGCAACCGCTGCGGCATCAAATGTTGTAACAATAACTGTCGTTGGGCCGGACGGAAAGACAGTTTCAGGGGCTAAGGTAGTGCTCTACGACACTGCCGGCAACAGTTACGAGAACACAACTGATATTAATGGTGTAGCGGAGATTTCTGTACCGGCAAACGGCACTTACCTCGTAGTAGTTAAGGCAAGCTACTACATTATCGATACTGTTGATGTAGCTGGAGACACCTCAAAGACCGTTAACGCCTCAGCAATGTATCATGTAAACATAACCAGCACACCATTATCCGTCGACGCCGAGGTTATGTTGCTGTCATTCAACTATACAAAGCTTACTTTAACGACCAACGTAACGGTCTATGCCCCGAGCGATATCAACATATCATTCCCGAGCGAAATAACTAAGTTCCCGTACAAGTATACATTCGACAAGATAAAGTACGACGGTGTCGAGACCAATGAGACAACAGTAACTCTTGACATGGCTAGGGACTACACCGTGACAGCATACTACACTAAGACTTTCTACATGACAATGGAGTACTGGATGGTCATACTCCTAGTAATAATAATCATAGCGGCTCTGGCAATCGCTTGGAGCGCTGGGGCTAGGACTGCCAAGTCAATGGTTGAAGAGTGGAGGGAGAGGAACAGAAAGTTCGTGAAGAAGAAGTGGTGACTGCCGATGCCGAAAGACGCTGAGGAGTGGATTGAGAGGATTAAGAAGGAGCTCAACGAGTACGAGATCGGGGGCTACGACCTAGACCAAGTGTTCGACCCGCTATTCGAGGCGTGCAGCAAGGTAGCGAAAACCTACAACGAGTTCAAGCAGTGCGTGGAAGAGGGCGTATCGACGCTCAAGTCGGTTATCAGGAGAGTTCGTTTCTGATCTAAGTCAATATCTTTTTTATCAATCTTACCCATTTATCTTCTTGGGGACGAGTGGTGTCGCTTGCTTCTAGGGCAGACGATGTTACTGCCGCAGAGGCTACCCAGCTCCACTTGTTTCTCTCGATAATAATCCTGATGCTCCTGCTTAGGTTCTTCGGCGTGGCTCCCGAACTCTTCGACACGGCCCTCTTCTCCTGCATCTCACTGCCCGCAACCTACGCATTAGCATACTATCATGCCCGGGCGTACAGGATGGGGAGGTTTGTCGTGTCGAAGAAGCCTGAGCCGGCGAGGCTGTGGAGCTACGAGGTAGTAGCGCTTCTGACGAGCTTCGTTATGGGCTATATTGTCTTCGCCGCCCTGTCTGGATCCACCGATTTAATTACTTTTACGTCAGCGTTCATAACCGTCCAAGTAATGAGGCTCCTAACACTCTTGATAACGAGTCGTTTGAAGGACATGGGGGTGGACATACAGCACCCGGCCGTGGTGATGCTGGTATCCCTGAGCACGGCGGCAATAGGGCTTATTGGCTTGACCCTGTTCTTCTCATTCTTCCCAGCTTAATCATTATTATTCCTTAACAGTATAGTATGTTCTTGGTGGGGGTGACGTGAGGTTTGTCAAACAGAAGCACGGGTCTGTGCTCCACAGTATTTCCCAGTTCTTGCTTAATATTGTGATGTTGTTGGGTCCTTTTGATGAGTGGAAGGGGGGCAGGAGGCTCAAGTTCGTGGTGTCGAAGGAGGCGGCGGAGAGGGTTCCGTACAGATCCGTCAGCCTAGATCCTAGGCGCATCACACAGGTCTTCAAAGCTGGTGACAGGTACTACGTTGCCTACGATACGGATAGGGTTGATTTCTATAGGAACTACCTTGCAAGGCTCCCCCCAGATGCCGAGGAGCTCAGAGAGCTGAGGGCTAAGATAGGGTGCGTCGTCGAAGGCAGGAGGATCTATAGTGTTGATGACTGCTGGGAACTGGAGATGGCCGGCGAACCCGTTGAATGGATCGAGAGGACGTACTGGAGGAGATCCGAGTCCCCGCCCCCGATAGAGGTTCAGGGCGAGTCCGAGGTCACCCTCGTCACAAAGAACAATCTCAGGTATGTTGTCGAGAAGCTGTTTGGCGATTCTTCTTGGAACGAATACTATTGGACACCATCAGGGCATTCGTGGGTCGAGTTCATTAAAAAGCTCGAAGAAAAGGACGTGAGAGTGGGCGAGTCGACGCTAAAATATGTCAGAGGGCTTGGTTATGTGGAGCACAGTAGTTATGAGGAAATCCCGTGGACAACCAAGTTCGGTGAACACGAATGTGTCACTTTACCACGCTTGAGGGACATAATGTACTGTAGGTTCAAGCCGAACAAGGAAGTGGTTAGGGAGCTGAGTAGCAGGAACTACAGCCTGTTCCTGAAGAACATCGACAAGCTCAGGGAGCAGTATGGCGACGAGGTTCTCGACTATATCGTGTGGAGGGATAAGGACGCCCCGTTGCTTGTGAGGAAGTTCCCAGAAAAATTCAGGGACAAGCTGAACGAGATTGCGGAGAAGGTCGTGGAGATGCTTAGGGAGAATCCTAGGCTCTACGAGGAAAGGCTCCCAGAAGAATTCTATGGTTATAGGTATCTGAGCAGTTGGGTCAAGATTCTCGAACGCCTTAAGCAATATCTTAGGCCAGAGCTTGCCGAGGAGCTTGAGGAGGCTAAGAGGAGGGCTGAAGAGCTTGTCGAGGCTGAGAGGGAGAGGGCTAGGCGTGAAGAAGGAGAAAGGAAGAGGAGGGAGATAGAGAGGATCAGAAGGGAGCTCGGGCAGTGGAGCAACTATATCGAGCTGGTACCGGAGGACAGCAAACTGGTTGTCAAGAGGAAAAGGTACATGAGCAGAGAGATGTTCAGCAGACTGGTAAGGAAGCTGAAGGAGCTCAGGTTCAGGTTCGACCCACGGACAAAGGAGTGGTTTAAGTACATTCTAAGCGTTTTCAGAATCTAGTCTCTCCATAACCCATTCCTTAAGAAGCTTCCAAGCCTTAATATCTTCTCCCCTGCGGGTGCGTTCCCTTTCAAGTATTTGCTGTAGTTTCTTGTATTCATCGTCCCTAAAGTATATTGAAACCCATTTGCCCATGCTATACCACCATTATTAGATATTCGCATTCATATAGATATAAATGTTTTGACAAACAAAAAGAGGAAACACATATATAATTTTTGTCAAAATAAATAATGATATGTAGAAGGGCGGTGCCCGTGTCATCCCCAAAAGGGTCTCCTACACACCCAACACAGACAACACGGAGGGACTCTCGTCATGAATACCTTTAGATCAAAGGACAATATAAATGTTTCTCACATAGGTGGTTCTCCCCAATCAAGTTCTCCCCACTCATTACTGGGGAGAACTACTGGGGAGAACTGGGGAGAACCCAAATCTGGGGAGAACCTCATTGAGAAGTGTAAAGAACTTGTCGCTGATGGTTGGTCGTTAAGGATTAGAAAGAAGAAGAATACGTTGTACATATCAGCCAGAAAGACCATTAATGGAAAACGTAAGGAGATATACGTATCCAAGGTGACTCCTGAACAAGTCGAAGAGTTGAAGAAGCAGGGTCTTATACGTTCCCCAAAGTCCAAGGGCGAAAGAAAACCGAGTAGAAAGCCTAGGGCTTCCACCACTATTAATACTACTACTCGGCAGCAGCTTCAGTCCGCCTCCCGACAGCCGCTGCAAGGAGGGGTAGGGGGTTCGGGGCTTGGTGGCGGTGGTGGTGTTAGGCCTTGTGGGTTTATGGTTCATCGGCTTGGTCTTAGGTTTGTGAGGCCTTGGATTTCTCCGCTTCTTTTGCAGCAGCTTGGTAGGGCTAGGTTTGTGGGGAGGAGTAAGCAGTGGGTTTTGAGGTTGGAGGTTGGGTTTAAGCGTTGGCTTACTGTTCAGGCTAATCGTGATGGTACTGGTCAGGTGTTTTTGGAGGCTTCGGATAATCCTCTTAGCATAGAGGAGTTTATTGGGTTCTGCAGGTTTGTGTTGTTGGAGGTTATGAGGAGGGCTACTGGTAGGAGGGTTTCTCTGGGGGATTTCGAGGTGATGATGGCTCCGGAGATTAACTGTGATTTGAATGGTGTCAGGCTCATGGAGGGCGTCAGGTCGTTGACTCTGGAGAAGTACTACGATGACGTTGTAAGGATCTATCGGAGTGATCCCGGTGCAAAGGAGTCCATGCCCGACGGGGGTACTAGGGTGGAGGTCAGGACCAGTTCTTGGAACGGGCGCAGCTTGGAGGAGATAGTCGACGGGGTTGCGTCGATGGCTAGGCTCCCCGTGGTTCTTGCAGATATTAAGAAGGATCTGGATCTTATCAAGGGATCCCTGCCTCGGCAGAGGATTGAGGCGGAGCAACTGAGCGAGGCTGTCGCCACGAAGCTGGCGAACCTGATCTACCTGACGTCCGAGAAGTGGGGCAACCGCTTTGAGTTAGCGCTTCGAGAGTTGGGGACAAAGCTGAGCGAGGCCCTGAGGCCGGTGTTCATGAGGTTGCAGGAGCTGGAGGCTGAGAACCGAGAACTCCGCAGGAAGCTGGAGGAGCTGACAAGCGAGGACAGCAGCATAAGGTTCGATGACCTACCCAGTGAGCTAAAGGGGTTCCTGAGAGAGCTTGAGAGGGACGGCTACGTTAGATTAACCAATACCCGTATTGCCTATGGTGACAGGGTCTGGGCTGCTATATTCAAGCGTAAGGGCAACATCGATGGGTGGCTCAACGAGGCAGCATACTACTATCTCGGCAAGGACGATAACCGTGAATTATTCAAGGCTGTGATAAAGGCAATCAGGTTCTACGACAACAAGTACAGCGGCAAACCCGGAGTCCCCTACGACAAGTTCCTAGAAGCACTAGAAAAATTCATGGAGGTGGACGGAGACGGATAATGTAAAGGTCTACGTAAGGGATCTGGTAACGATCCTAGAGAAAAAGAAGAAAGAAAACAAGAAAAATAGTGTTTGGGACAAAAAGGGAGTAGAACCTTCTACTTCTGTCGGGAGTTTGGGTCAAACAAGACTGAAAGGAAGAGATTTTTGGGTCAAACAATCTACTAATAAAATAGGTGATAGTTTGGGACAAACATCGGTCTTGGAACAAGGTGTTGGGGGCAAAGAACTTGTAGAGATGCTGAGAAACGTGGATATCCACTTACTGCCGGTAAACGCATCCAAAAACACCGTGAGGAGAGGCAGTAAGAAATACACCTATATAAGGAAGAGGCTTGATCTGCCCAGCAACTATAATGAGGAAAAAGCAGTTGTCCTCAAGCCGTCAGATTTCCTGAAGCTTATGGAGGTTCTGTCAATATCGTTTTCAAAAGCATTTGGTGTAAGCTTCGACATGGAGAAAGTAAGGAAATGGCTCTTCGGAAAAGATGAGGACGAGAAAGAAGAAAGAGAGCAGAATTAAGGATTTTAAAATTTGAAAAACGGGTTTTTCTTATTCTTTTGTTACGCATAGGTATAGGTAGGAGAGCCGTGCTAGTGCTTCGTAGAGCTTCTCGTTGCGTATATTTGGGAGGCTGTGTGCTGGAAGCTTTCCTTCGTGTTTTACTTCTTCTATGTTGACCTCTACTGTGCCGTTCTTCTTGACGCTGAGCCTTACGAAGTATTTGTGGAGTTCTGGGACGGATGCTACGTGTGTCTCGACCTTACCTGATAAGAAGTCATTGATGGTTATTTCTTCGGTAAGTTGCGACCCGAGGACTAGAAGGCAGAGATCCTTGCATTCGGAGCAGTTGATCCTGAGCACAGGTTCCCACCTATAATAATATAAGAAAGGAAGATATTGTTAATAAATCTTATTATTTCTTATTATATTATATTATAGGATAATAAGAGTTATTAAGGGGGAGGGGGCATGGTCTTATTTGGTGGGAACATGACTAGGTCTAGGAACCGTATGAGAACCGTCTCAGTCAAAATGGAGTCGGAAACGGTCGACCGCATGGACAGGATCTGTAGGAGGAAGGGCATGACGAGGTCGGAGTTCATCCGTGAGGCAATAGAGTATCTCGTCGGGGAATTGGAGAGCACGGAGGGGGCGGAGACATGAAGAAGGCTTTGAAAACGGTTTCAGCAGCCATAGACCGAGAACTCCTCGACAAGATCGACAAGCTCATTATCGAGTACAGGAAGGTTTCTGGAAATACTGGGTATTCTCGCTCCGACTTTGTCCGTGAAGCACTATACCACTACTACAAAGTGATGAAGGAGAAGCTGGAGGGGAAGCAGTGATGTGTAGGCAGAAGGTCTGGGACTACCGTGAGGGCGTCGTGGTGTGCATGGATAACGGGGAAGTGATAGGCAGGATCTATGACTACTCTCCTCCCAGAACCCGTGAGGACGAACAGCAATCCCAGCCTCACCTGCGGCACCGTCCGAAGAAGGTCGTGCACGGTTATTTGAGGAGGCTGAAGGCCTACATGAAGCTCCTGAGGTACGAGAAGAGTCTTGGCGACGGCTATGTCGTGGATGAGGAGAAGCTCTTCGAGGCTTACATGAACGGCGAGAACCAAGTCAGAACCATAAAGCATATACGTAGCCTCGGAATAATCCTCACGGACAAGGACGAGGAGCTGATAAGGATCGGGGAGGAGTTTGTTTCCAAGAAGGCACCCCACCTGCTGGCGAGATCCGAGCGTGGCAGGAAAGCACTATCGTTCCTAGTAGGATGCATCCTAGTGAACAGGAAGATGCCGAAGCCCAAACAAGTCACCATGAAATTCAACATAAGCTGGACCACATACAAAAGGCTGACGAAGCTAATAAACAAGATCATGGATATGTAGCACCTTCTACATGGGTACAAAAATTTTTTATACCTTCCAAGACAATATCTTATAGTTGGTGAAAACCTATGGTCTCGAAGTACTCATACCTATATGGCATATATCAAATCCAGCCGGATGATCGAAATCACCTCAACATTTTTGACAACAAGGGCAACCTCGTGGTTTACATTAGGCCTGATGGACGGGAGTTGTGGGAGCTAATGCACGGAAGGATAGATTTTGTTAAAAGTGGGGGTTATAGTGAGGAGGCGAAGGAGAAATTCGAGCTGGTTGCAAAGCTGTTTAGGGAGAAGAAGATCAAGTACATAATATTCAGGAACTATCCTGGTGTCAGGGAGTTCAAGTACAAGGTTCCTGTCGAGAAGATTTCCATAAGGATCGGTGGAATCGTAAACGTCGAGTATGTCCTCGACATGGACGACAAGGTTGTCATCATCAAGCCGTTTGCTAGGAATCCGTCGGATCCGTTCTATCCGTTTACAGTAAAGGTGGAGGAGATACCCAAGCCGAAGAAACAGAAGAAGCCGAGGAGCCAGAAGAAAACCAAGTCTGGAAGCGTCAGCGAGATCGTGGAGAAGATCGAGGCTGTTGACAGGATGTTACACGAGATAAAGCAGACGGTGTCACGTAGCAACCTGAGGAAAAAGGATATTAACAACATTATCGCATCAATAACGAAGATCCAGATGCAGGTAATCCAGTTAAAAAGATACATAAAAGAACTTGGTTATTAGTGTTTTTATGTCTCTCTTTTTGTTAATACAAAAAGTTTTTATACTCGTGTAGCACCTACTACATATTGGTGGAAGCATGACCCTCACACCCGAGGAAGTTGTTTTCCGCACAAATTCTGATTCAAAATCAATAGTATTTGTTTTTCCCGATAAGCTTGTCTATGTGGAGGAAGGTGCCTATGGTGGATACATCCTAAAGCCTAAGGATGTGGGCTTGGAAGAGTTTACTGAAGGTGTTGTTTCTCGACTAATCAGTAATGCTAGGGCCTTCTACGTTGTTCCAGAGATTCGAGAGCTTGAGGATCTTGGCGAGTACGCTGTAATTGCCCAAAGATTTCTTAATACCTTGCCCGAGAAGGTCAGAAAGAAGTTCGAGAACCCGTCGGGAAAGGAGCTCATTACCTATAAGTACGTGGAAGTCGATGTAAGGATTAAGAAGTGTACGGAGAACTATGCTGTCCTAGACTTTGAGTCAAAGCCAAATGGACTGAAACTTACTGCTAAGGCCCTAAGACTCTATTTGCATTGGCAGGGTTCACGGAGGTATCCAGAGTCGACAACTGCGGGTAGGCTGGTTAAGGAGTGGAAGCTGGAGTTCCCTGATAATGAGGTCATCCAGAAATACATGTATGCTAAGAACTACACGGGCTACCGTGGCAGAGGATCCACAATATACCTTAAGATAGTCCTTGAGGCTCCTAGAGAGCTCGTTCCCACTTCTGCTGTAGCACCTGCTACAACAAAAAAGGAAATTAGACCCATAGCTATAAAGGGGTTCCTAGTGATATCTAGGCTCCCTAGTAAGGCGTTACTGAATGCTGCGTTGCCAGAAATATTCAGAAACATCAAGATCGGTAAGAAGGAGATCAGGCTTGTGATGGGCTACTTCTACAACAAGCTCGGTACGCTGAGCCGTAAGTTCTACTGCCAGATCTTGCCCGAGTACGCTGTTGATGCCGGCTTCGGTTATATAGTGCCTAAGGATAAGGTATCTTTGTTTCTTAGGGAGGTTGACGAGCTTAAGAAGGAGTATGAGGAGTTCGAGCAGCAGCTAAAGGACTTCCTTCTCTATGGCAGGATCCCGCTCGACATCGATAAGCGTGCAAAGGTCTATAGAGAGTATTTGAACATAGTTATGGAGTATTTGAAGAAGCATGGCAAGGACGAGGAGGTCAAGAAAAAGATTGAATCCCTTAAGATAGCGGAGAGGGTCAGAATATCCCTGTTGCCGTTCTCCATAGACTACAGTATCATCGAGGAGTTCGTCGATGACCGTGTCAAGGCGAGGGTCAGCAAGGAAATTGAGACATTAAGCAGGGAGATAGTCGAAGCAGCTAGGAAGAGGATTGAGGAGAGGGTGATGAGGCTGCTTGAGAGGGTCGAGAAGCTTGGTGTAGAGAAGCTGACGGAGAAGAACGTGGAGGTGCTAAAAAGAGAGCTTGACGGGATCATTAGGGAGGCTGAGGAGTTTGGTATTGATTCAGCACCGTTGAGGAAGCTCTCTGTTGCCCTAGAGAATCCCGAGGATATAGCCAAGACGGCCATGGAGGTCAAGGCGAGTAGTGAGAGGCTTAAGGCTCTTATCAAGTTGATGTGATTTTCGTATAATCCTTAATTATTTATATTAATTATTTTTTGATATACTTTTGGGGGATGTGTTTTTGGATTCTCGGGTCAAGGCTCTCAAGGTGGTGTTCGGGGATGCTGTTTCTGGTGCTGTTGTTTCTGAGTTGGCTTCACGGTTTTCTCCCCGTGTTGTCTCTGATGGTGTTTTCCTCGATCACTTCTTCAACCTTTTGTGCCTCTTCGGCGGGAAGCTGAGGCTTTCCACGAGGTGTTTGAACGTTGCCACGGTCTCGTTTTTGGTTTTGTTGTACTCCAAACCTCCGAAGGTGGCTTTCGTGTACCTTGATGTTGGCCTTGATGTTGATAGGAGAAGGTATGAGGCTAGGGTGCTCACTCCTAGGGGGGAGTACAGGTTTGCTGGGGATGGTTTGACTGATCTGCTTGGTCCCAAGGTCTCCTTTACATCCAAGAAGCTCCCTAGCGTGTTGGCGGGGGACTATGTGCCGGTTTCCGGAGAGTACCTTGTCATCGATACTCGGCTGGATGGTTATGAGCCCGTATTCGTGGTCGAGGGGACTAGGAAGTGGTTCGTGTACGAGTCTTCTACGAGTCCCGTGGCTGCTAATGTATTGTTTCTGCTCTCGCTTCTCTCCTAGCCTTTCTCGTCGGGATGGTGTAGAGCATCAAGGATCCTCACCTTCTAATGTAGCACCTTCTACACATGTACAAAAACTTTTTATATCCCTCAAGCACATAGTAATAGAAATGGTGAAAACCATGTCTCAAACTCCGAATCTAGTTAAAATATATGAAACCCCCTCTCCTAAAACCAAAACTCCTATTTTATGGGTAAGTAGGCACACTCCTCTAAGAGCCCAGATCGTGGCCTTGGAGGAGAAGCTCGGTGCTATCGTGATCTACCAACTTAGCGGGGTTATACCGAGTGCAGAGTTTGTTGTTGAAAAAGCTAAAGAGCTGGGTGCAAAGTACATCGTCCCAGTATTACCGCTTAGCTTTATAGCAAGGCTTGTCGAGGCAGGTAGGAAAAACGGTTTTGTAATCCTCTTCGCCAGAATGGAAGCCATAGCGCAGACTTCTCCTAACGAAGCACAGAGGCTCGTTGCCGAGAAGCCAGAAGCAAGAACAATGACTACTTATGCAGATGGCACAGTAAAGGTTCACGAATTCAAAGGTTTCGAAAAAATAGTTAAGGTACAAATCGTAACTGAACCTTGGTGATAAGCATGAGCCACTGGACGGTTGCCAAGGTGCGCATAAAAAACCCTAACCAGCAGCTTCTAAAACAGGCACTAACCGCTATTGCCCAAGAGCTGGGTGTTAGGCAGGTTGTCGAGAACTACGTAGTGTATGGCTGGGGCGGGAGAAGGGTGAGGTGCCAGTTCGCTATTCCTATGAGGTTGCCCTATGGCAACGGTTATGGTGTCTACATAGATAGGAATGGCGAGATAAGGGTCGTCGCCGACGATCATGGAGCACCGATTGATGTGAGGGAGTTCGCCAACAAGCTGACTCAGTATTACACAGTCCTCGCTGTACAGTTGGCTGCACAGCAACTAGGATTTACAATAACGGATGCAAGGCAGACATCACAAGGAATAGTATTGGATCTCATGAGGTGAGACGTGATGCCCACGACTAGGGTTCTCATAACTAAGGACGGGAAAATTGTTGTTGAAGGCATAGGGTATGTCGGCGATCAGTGCATGGTGGATCTCCAGATGTTGCAACAGGCGTTGAAACAATTAGGTGTTGAGGCTAAGATAGAGGCTCATCAGAAGAAGCCCGAGGCCTATGCATTACCTACATCTTCCGAGGAGGCGATCGGGGAGTGAAGGTCTGCATAAACCTCCCCAGCAGCCTTTATAGGCATTTCAAGAAGCTCAAGGATAAGGGTGTTATTGAGGGGAGCCTCGAAGAGGTCATTATTGAGGCGTTCAAGGAGTATCTCGGGGAGATTGAGACATACGAAAAAGTCGCCGACATGGCCGAGGAGGTGTTCTCCTGATGGAGGTAAGCTCGGTCTTCGTGTCCAAGGACAAGATAACGGTGTTTCACAGAGACGAGAAGCTCTTGGAGAATCTCAAAAAGCTCCTAGAAAAGTATGGAATCCATACGGACGTGGTTTTTTCCTCGTTTTGTGGCTGATTTTTTGTGTAGCACCTTCTACAAATGTACAAAAACTTTTTATACTCATGACACCCTATCTTATTTATAGGTGAGGCATGAATGACCCGAGTCCGAACTCCTAAACCTGTTTCATCTAATCATAATTCTTTTTCTCATTCCTCTTTTGATTCCCTCCTAAAGGAGTTCTGGATCAAGAGGCTTTCACAGAGCAGCACTGTCGCTGTTTTCAAGACAAGTGACCCCAAGAGGCTGGAGCCGTTCCTAAGATTCATAAAATCTAGTTACGACAAGCTTGTCGGTAAGCAGACGATTTCGTCTTATGAAGTGTTCCTTTACCGTGTCTGGAGCGGCTTGTTCAAGGCATCTGTGGTTGCTGATAGGGTGGCTTACGAACCTGTATCGTTGAGGGTGCAGTCCCAGCTACCGGCACCACTTCAGCTCACTTCTTCTCAGCAACATGTCAGGGATCTGGCAACGGCATTGTCGTTCATAGACAATCTGATGAACCAAAGGGATGGCATCGTCTTTGTCCTCTGGGGACTCTTCCCCAAAAAGGGTTCCCCGCAGGAGCAGGACGCCCTCATAGCATTCCTGCGTAATGCAATCTTCACCGACTCCTACTATTCAAAGTTCCATACAATCGTTGTGTTTACGGATACGCCTGAAGCGTTAATCGATGATGATACGCTGAAGCACAGCATCCTCATCGATGTGCCGCCGTCCTATGACTCCGAGAGAAGACGGATCATAGAAAACGTTGCGAAAACCTTTGGTCTTAGTGACAACTTTGACGCCTTGGTGGAGGCGACAAGGGGGCTTAATCTACATGAGACGGAATCCGTTGTCTTGGAATCGTTCTTCAAGTACAGAAAGCTGGAAGCTAAGGTTATGACTGCATATAAGTACGATATAATCCGTAAATCAGGGATCCTAGACATCGAGGAGCCACGACACGGGTTTGAGGCTGTAGGTGGCTATGACATAGTTAAGGAGTTCATTAATGTCAACGTCATTAAGATTTTGAGGAACCCGAGGAAGGCAGAGAGGCTAGGACTCAGACCGCCAAGGGGCATCCTCCTGTTTGGTCCTCCGGGTACGGGCAAGACCCTTTTCGCAAGATCACTAGCGAAGGAGTTGGGGCTTCCGTTCCTAAGATTAAGGACCGAGAAGATCGTGTCGAAGTGGTACGGAGAAACATCTCGTAATATTGCTAAGGCTATTGAGATTGCCGAGGCTGTCGCTCCCTGTGTGCTCTTTATTGATGAAATCGACAGGTTCGGTAGGCGTGGGCATCTTGGTGAGCATGAGGAGAGTAGGAGGGCGTTCTCAATATTGTTAGAATGGTTAGGAGATGCTCGGAGGAAGACTATTGTAATCGGTACAACTAACCGTCCGGAAGACTTGGACGAAGCCTTTAGGCGTGTTGGTAGGTTTGATTACCTCATACCGTTCTTATATCCAGACTATCAAGCAAGGCTAGAAATCCTTAAGGTGCACACTAAGGTTGTTAGGAAGGTACCTCTTGCAAAGGATGTTGACCTTAGGATAATTGCTTCTAGGACTGAGCTGTGGACCGGTGCTGAGCTGGAGGAACTCGTGCTTAGGGCTGCTAGGAGGGCTCTTAGGGAGGATGTTGATGTTGTCAGGATGAAGCACTTCGAGGAGGCTCTGGAGACCTTCAGGATTAACTACGAGCAGAGGAGGCAGCAGCTGGAGCACTACCTGAGATTGGCTGAAGAATATACGAATGATGCTGAGTTCTTGGAGAAGCTGAGGCGTTCTGAGAAGTCTCGTCTTGAAACTGTCAAGAGCCTTGTCGAGGGGTGAGGCGTGAGCCTCAGGAGCGAGGTCTCCCTCATCCTCCCTCCCCCTAGCGGCAGGGCACCTGTGCAGCTCTCGGCGAACGCTAGGGTTGAGCTAACATGCTTCAAGGATGCACTGATGGCCAGCAAGGGTGACACCATCCTCGTCGTCCCAGGGTGGTTTATCATCTTGGTCAACGTGCCTTGGCAGAGGTTCCTCGATGCCTTTAAGGCTTTGGATGCTAAAGCTCAGAGGGTCATAGCTGTTAAGCTAGTTGTTGGCGTCTTTAAGGTTAATGAGCAGAGACGCTATGCTTTAGCGAGGCTTGTTGATGGCACTATTACAGCGGAGTTCATTAGATCGGAGACTAGGGAGGAGGTTATTGAACGTGGCAGGAAGGTTGTCATTGACGGCGTGGAGTTCACTATAACTAGGGTTGCTAGGCACCACTACCAAGTCAGCGGCAGGGCAACCCTCAGGTTTCATAACAATTCATGGGCTATCTACGAGGAAGTCGAAGAGAAAACTAGGTCATCTACCGATGTTGCGGAGGGCGTTGAGTGGAGGATCGTTGACCCCAACACAAGGCTCTCCAGCGTATTAAGCAGGTATTCGGAGAGGGCTGGAGACCCGACAAAGAGGTTCCACGGCAGGACGACAATATTCACAGAGCAGGGCATCGCAACCGTATCCGTTGGTAGGGTTGATGGGAGCATAGTAGCCAAGGTCTCCGACGTGGGGTTGCCGACTGAGGAGAAGCTCCTAGAATGTAGCAGGTTCTACAGCATCATAGTACCTAGACTAATCCTTGCGGAGGACGTGGACGGCAGGGAATCCTATTACGCCGAGTTCGACGTATATTATGATGGGAGGAAGAGGACGCTGGTTTTCAACACGGAGCCCATTTATACGTTGTGGTTCAGGGCTTTGAGGAGGCGTAGCATCTCGACGTACGCCAAGAGGATCCTGCCGAGGGGCTACGAGTCGGCGAGGGATATTATCAAGAAGGTTGGCGGATCCAGTCTCTTCTACTTAGACATCATATACGATCCAGCCTCGGAGAAGGTAACTAAAGTTCTGGCAGAGTTCAACAGGTTCATAGACGAGATCCATAGTAGGATCCAAAACCTACACAGTAAGCCTAGAGATATAGATGGGGTTGAGGGCTTCTTTGAGGCAATATATGCTAGGATCCCTAGGAGGAAGCTGAGGGTTGTCAGGGAGTGGTTGGATCTTTACAATAAGGTCAAGGGTCTTGCACCAAGGACAACACTCTATGTAGTGTTCTATGGTCAGGATATATATGGGAGGAAGTTGCCGAACTTCGTCGGCTTCAGGATCGGCGGTGACGGCGACATCTCCGTGCTGTCTAGGAGGGTGGTGCCGATCTCCGGCATCTCGCTCAGGGGCGGGGAGTTTGAGAGGCTATACCGTGACGTGATGAACTTGGACAACCTGATATTCTACCAGCTTTCATCGGGGCAGGAGAAGCTGGTGATCCTAAGGGACTGGATCGAGGATGTCAGGGGGAGGCTTAGGGAGCTTGGTGTAGAACCTGCTACAGCACCGTTCAAGGAGGTCTACGTGAAGGTCAAGGATTTGGCACTAGGAGAGGAGCTGACCGACAACGGTGTCTACCTTGCATTCCAGTTCCTAGGGAAGCTTGGGGGTAAGGCGGAGCCAGCGGTTATTAAGAGGGTTGAGGAGCTCACCAAGGTTCTCGTGGGCTTGGTGAAGACCGGCAGGTACCCGGAGGACTACGAGAAGTTCGCCGAGGCTGGCTTCCTTGAACCCATGAGGTGGGTCGTCAAGTACGCAATAAAGTCTAGGGGCTACAGCATCAGGAAGGGCGTCCTAATCCTAGGCGATCCAGCAGAGGTCAGGAGAAAAACTAGGGAGGTGATCCAGAGGATCAGGGGCAGGCTGTTGGCTCTCGCCGAGGCTGTCGAGGCCGGGTTGCCAGAGGAGTACAAGCCCGTTGTCAGGGCTAGTGAGAGGTTGGAAGCTGTTGCCAAGATCCTCTGATCTGAATTGTATAAAAACCTTTTTTACTCCTCTTTACAATATATTGTATTTTATGATGGTGGTGTGGATGGGTATTGTACTTGTGTGTGTCAAGAAGGTGGTTCGCATAGGTAGGTCGCTGTCCTTCATACTTCCCTCTTCTTTTGCTAGGTTTCTCGGTGTCTCCTCATCCACGCTGTTCTATGTGTCATGCGGTGATGGATGCGTCAAGTATTCCCTCGACCCCGGGGATGGGCATCGTTTTGTCGTCAAGGCTAGGGTGCAGGCTAGGTTCGGTTCCCACGAGTACTACGCCATTACGATCCCCCGCAGATGTGCCGAGAGCATGGGTGTTTCTGAGGGTTCCAGCATACTTCTTAAGTGCTATGACAGGGTTCTAGTAGCGGAGCCCGTTTTGGGCCGTTAGATTTTATGGAATAGTTATTAAAGTTGTCCTGCAATATATTTTCTTGGTGGGGAAATGTGGTTCGGGAGAAGCCTTTCCTAGTGGTCTTGCTGACAACTGTGTTCGTGGCTCTTGGCGTACTGGGGATCTTGTCTGCGGCACTATTCTTGGGTACTGAGCTCACGGAGGAGATGCAGGCGGAGGTGCTACTGACGGCTGTCCTAGGCATGGGATACTTGGTTGCCGGCTACGGGCTGTATAGGGGAGCCAAGTGGGGCTGGTTCTTGGCAACGGCCTTCACAGTGCTCAGCTTGGTAGGGAACTATCTCTACGAATCGTACCTAGCAGTAATGATTGACGCAGCAATACTTGTTCTACTCCTGCTGACGGCAAGGTACTATGGAATCACGTTCTTCGGCAAACCCACCAAGCCAGCAACCCCAGCACCACCACCCTCAGCACCAATAGCGGCAGCCTTCGCCATACCTAGGAACGAAAAAAGATTTGTTAGGAGAAAACATAGATATTAGACGGTGGTTGTGCATGAGGTTCGTCAAGAAGAAGGTGCCTAATACGCTACTTGATGTGGTTGTTAATCCGGAAGAGGAGGTGCCATTACCGGGTAAGGCTGAGCTTGAGACTCTTGAGAAGAAGGCTGAAGCCATAGTTAATGAGTTTAAGAGATTTTGCAACGCATTAGGAGGAAAACTATCGGGTCATCCATACGCTCTTACAGGGAGGCTGTCTTGCATACTTCCATCTAAGGCAAGGGTTAGGGTTGAAGCAAGGAAAAGCCCAATCTATGGTCCTGGTGATAAGATTGAGAGATGGTATGTTGATGTCGAGATGATGGCGGCTCTTGAAGGTGGTAAGAAAGCATGGTTCCATGAGAAGAGCCATAGCGTAAGACTTCAAGGTGTTGGAATCAATGTCAAGGTTCTCGATTCACAACACACCGAGTTCTGGAGCCCAGCATTTGAGTGGACCAAGCTAGAGGCAGACGAAGTAACCGAGATAGGTCTCAGAACACACCCAGTAAACAACAATATAGAGCTAGTAATAGTTGGTAAGAGGGGATGGTAGCCATGAGGTTCGTTAAGCAGAAAGAGAAAAGAAAGGAGGTTTCGGGTTGGCTTAGTGACTCTATTTGGGATGTTGCTCAAGTGACTGGTGATGTTGTTAGGAGGCTCGCTAACTTCTGTCTTAGGCTTGGTGGTAGAGTGGAGGATATGCCTTTTCCAAGCGAGTTTGGCTGTGACGTAGACCCTGATGCAGTTATAAGGCATTTTGATGAGTTTAAGAAGCTTGCCTATGAACTCCACGAGAAGAGTGAGGAGGTAGCAAGAGCCTACTTTGGTAAGGATGATGCGTACTTCTTCATACATTCAGAGGAGGCTATGGCAGGTTTTGCGTTGTCCAAGGAGTTTACTCCAATAGGCGAGGCTATAGAGGACTTAGCGGATGATGTTGAGCGTCAATGGTATGAGCACATGAGGAAGCACGGGCTGGAGCCGGAATTCCACTTCATACCGGACTTCAGATGGGGTACCTCTGGTGACGCAAAACACCAATACATAGACCTAGAAGCTCAAACGCCATATCCAGACCTAGACATTCTCAGAGATGTTGCTGAAGCAATGTTGGAGTTCAAGAAGGAGCTTGAGGAGAAGATAAGCAGATATGGTGCAGTAGAGACAAAGGAGTATAGGTGATAGAGATGCCCAAGATATTCTGCACCGAAACCGGTAGAGGACCTAAGGGTTCTATCTTCGTGTGCTGGACTCCTAGGGGAGATGTGGTTCTTAAGGCTAAGAAGGTAGCACCATACAAGTACGATGTCTTTAGCGAGTACCCTTACGGAGAGTACAAGACCGTTATGTACGCTCCTAACCGTAGGGAGCTAAGAAAAAGGATTGAGGAATGGCTCGAAAGCCTCCTAGGTAAATAAAAACATTATTTTTTGATTACGTACACTGTTTCTTCTTTTCTTTGCCTTATCTTCCAGGATATTAGTAGGCTTAGTGTGTTGAATGGTAGGAATCCGAAGTTGGGTATTAGGTCTAGTAATGATATTAGTGCTCCTGCATTCCTATATGTCAGCAGTATTAGGAAGAATACTGCTAGGTCTGCTAACCACCCTAGTTCTGGGATAATGACTATAATTCCTATGTCTGCTAGGTCGTTTATTATGGCTGCTATTATTGCGGCAACTCCTATCAGGTGTCCCAGTAGCTTTCCGAGCATCCCTATGCCTACGACAGCTATGAAAGCCAGTATCGCTAGGGTCACGATATCCATCTTCATCCACCAGTTAAATTATTAGCTTTGCATCACTAAACATTTTTTGGGGGATAAGATTGGTTGAGCTTAGGAGTATTGTCAGGCTCTTCGAGCGTGTTGGTGCAAAGTGCCGTAAGCTTAGGAGGAGGAATGTCTATGAGTGCTGGAAAGGAGATGTTACAGCTAAGATAACTGAGGATGGGATAACGATTGTTTCTCCCGGTGAATTTAGGATTTGGTACTCAGAATTTAGAACATCCGAGGGCATACCCGATAGGGACTTCTTAGAAAGCTTGAAGAGTGTTACGGGAGCTAGGGATGTTGAGCTTGATATACCAAGTGAGCTAAACCTTGAGCTAAAGTTTGACCTAGATAAAGCAGATAAGGCAGCCAGGGTTTTCAATAAAATGGCAGAGGAGAATCTTTGGGTAGCAGTAACAAATATTGAAGGCGAACTGCGGCTGATAAGGAACGGGGAACAAGTAAGTGTCGATGAATGGCTCAAAGCATTTAGCTGACCTCCTCTGCTGAGTTGTTTTAAGCATTAGTGTTGACGTAGTCTCTTTTGTGGGTTTTTTGCTAGTTCTTGGAGTTTTTTTGCAACGGTTATCAGCTTGTTGTATGTTTTTGGATCCCGTTTCTTTATTATGTCTATTATGGCGGATGATATGAGGAGTATTGTTGAGAAGTAGTCCATTTTGAATGTCATGGCTTCTTCTTGGCTGAATCCCAGCTTGATTCTTTCCTGTATTATTGCGTCTGTAAAGAACAGCCCCATGGACACCGTTGCGATTTCTTCTGGCGTCATCTCTGTTATTTTGGCAAAGTTCTCGGGGAGGGTGGATGCACCGTATAGGGCTAGTGTGAGCATTGTCTTAAGCGTCCCTGACACGACTTCCTTGGTTACAATGAAGTTCTTGTCATCGAGGATCCTGATAAGCCCTGCCTTGCCGAGATCCTCGACTACTTCCCTTATTTTTTGTTCGAGCTCCTCGTTGCACATAGCCATGTCGGTCACCGCTTAGTCAGCGGTTTTTCATATATGTCCTCGTCGTCCTCGGAGCACTTGATTTCCAGTATCTTCACTAGGTACACGTACCTAGGCTTCCTTCTGTGCAGTCGGTGTGCTTCTCTAATCCACTCGTTGACGGAGCTGAAACCGCTGTATTTCAGCCATTTCTCCAGTACGTTAGTGGTTGGTGTGGATGCGTCGACTATGACGCCGTATCCCATGATTCTCCCGTCACAGTCCCTAAGCAGGATCCTCTGGTTTATTCTGTACGGGTACGTACGCATGGTCGAGACTAGGTTATCCACAGGGTTCGCAAGGTATTTGATGACCTTTGGAGAACAAAACCTCACTCTGATCTACCCCAATAATATGGAGAAGGGGTATAAAAAACGTTAGATCCCTGAAAGACCTACTTTTGTTTATTGTTTTATCATCTTCTTTAGTTCTTTTTTGATGTGGTAGGGTTTGTTGTGCTGTTTGAGTATCTGTATTGATTTCAATACGTGCTTGGTATAGTATTTTTTCAGGGTCTCTGGAGTGTACGTGGTGTATCCTAGTTGTTTTGTGTAATTGAATGCTCCGAGTACATAGTAGTCAATGTATCCTAGTGTCTTGTTTATGATGTCTTGTGGATATGTTGTACCTGGTATGATTGGTTCTATGCTTAGCCATGTCTTTACTCCGACTTCATGTGCTATTTTGAGAGCATATAGCCTACGTGCAGGTGAATAAAGCGTTCCAGGCTCCCAGTATCGCCACTTACCTTTATCTAATGTTATGACAGTACTGCCTAACCAACAATTCTTACTCATTACATCAACATCTCTCAAGGCTAGTTGAGGGTTCTTTGTCAATATAAGAATCTTGTTGTCAGTATTACACAATATTTCCAGTACTTTTCTAGTAATACGTCTATCACGCTCCTCTGGTGGATAAGGATCGCTAACGAAACTGACAACTATTATACGGTTCTTCTTCTTTAGATACTTTCTAGCCTCATCTACTGGGTCATATCTACCACGTACGACACGGCTAACGAATAATTTGTTATGCCAAACATAGCAATATCTACATCCATAGGGACAGTAACGGTAAACTGTTATCTGATCGGTAGCGTAATCCACTTTTGTTCTAGGCATGGCTTTTCACCTCTATCATAAGGTCTCCTGTGGTGATTATCTTTATCCTGTACCTGCCAGTCTCTATCTCTACCTTGACTTCTTCTTCTGTTGTATTGGCTTCTAGGAGTTTGTTCATTGTTTTATCTTCTGGGAGATTGATAATCTTTACATTGTTTTCTTCTTGTTTCTCTTCCTTGGTTTCCTCTTCTACAACTGGGGTCTCGTTATCCTCTTCTTCCTCTTCATTATCCTCTGGGACATCTATCACTATTTCCTTGGGCTTACGTAGTGGTTCTTCGCCTAACTCTTTATATTTCATGAGTACTTTATGGATCTTTGACATGCTTACACCTAGTTCTTTGGCTATCTGTCTATACGTGTACCCCTGTTTCCTAAGCTCAACTATTCTTTGCTCAATACTGTTATCCTTGGTACTAGTATTGATTAAACCATGTTTTCTGAGTATTTTCCAGACCCTGTCCTTGCTTATTCCCAGCTCTTCAGCTATCTGCCTATATGTATAGCCTTGTTTCCTAAGCTCAACTACTTTAGGCTCTATTTCTTGATACTTGTTAATGCCAGTTAGCCCGTGTTTCTTGAGTATCTGCCATATACTTGTTTCTCCTATTCCGAGCTTCTCCGAGATCTCCTTGTATGTTAGACCCTGTTTTCTTAGCTCTATTACTGCTTGTTCTAGTTCCTCTGTAACGCTTGTCTTGAACTTGAACCCTAGTTCGTGGGCTATTCTTGCGGCTCTATCATAGGGTATGTTATATACTTTGGCAATGTCTATTATCTTTGCACCATGACGGAGCTTAGCATATATATCCGTAACAACAGCCTCTGTAAGCCCGTATTCATTCATTATCTTCTTAACAATAGCAGGAGTTATGAGGGGAGCATCCACCTTAACCATCACTTCTTCACCTTTATTGTGATTTCTCTTATTGTTTCTTGGAACATTTCCTCTAAGTACAACCCAATTATCTTCTTACATGCTAGTAGTGTAGACCTAGCAACGGTAAACTTCATTTCCGTCTCAGTACCATCAGCTTCAACAACCCTAACAACAACCTTAGCCATCACTGGATCACCTCAGATAGTCTAGGATTGTTTTCTTTGTTTGTCCTAGTATATATGGTATTCGTAGTCGTCGTCGAGGTCTTCGTCAAAGTCGTCGAAGGGTTCTTCGTCTCCCACTATGTCCGTGTCTGTGGAGAGTTCATCGATTATCTTGTCGAGGATCTTGGGGTCGTCGACGTGCCGTGCTAGTGTGGATATTATGTTGAATAATTTGGCTATGACTAGTGGTGCTGGGAGTCCCTGTAGTGTATCGCTCAGCTTCTTCATGAATTCGTCCACGTTCATTTCTCGATCACCTCTTCTTTGATGTATTGTTTTACTATGGGGTAACGTATTATTATCTTGTTCTCCGATACGGCGGTTTTGAGGGTTTCCCAGAAGTCTTTTCTGAACAGTAGGGTGTCTACTAGGTGGGGGTTTTGCTTTGTCGGGAATGGTGTTAGTTCGATTATTTTCAGTTTTCCTCCTAGGAAGCCTATGTCTAGTGTGAAGTCTGCTAGTTCTGTCTTGTCGTGGACTTTTTCTACTAGTTTTTTGAGTTCGTCCATTCTATGTATTATTGGTGGCTTGGTGCGTGGTGGTTCCTCTGGGTAGTACCATGATATTAGTCGGGGCTCGGCGTCTTTTACGAATACCCTTACCTCGTGCTTGAATACAGCGGGTTTTCTGACCCATAGGATGCTGGGATCCCCCATGATCATTACCCGCTCGCTGTATAGTATCAGCCCGAGTGCTGCTTCCGGCTTTATGCATATACATGCATTATACTGTGTCCGTGGAATTACTACCAATCCGTGTCGTAGTGGGTGTGTCAGAAAATATGTTATTCCTAGGCAACTGTCTTTTGGGCTTGCCTTGTCGGCTCTGATGAAGACCCCGTTCCATTTGCTGATGTACTTTTCTAGGAACCGCTTTAGTTCGGGGTATTTCTTGAGGAGGTTTGACGCTATCCTGAAGGGATCCGACTCTATGGCCTTGAAGTGTGCATCCTTTAAGGTCTCTATGAACTGCTCACCGCATTTATAGCAGTCGGACTCAATTGTAAGGTCTCTGAGAAGCGGGTACCAATAACTCATGCGGGTAATATAGTCAGAACTAGACTCCATGATTGTCCACCTTCGCTAATATAGGAGAGGTATAAAAAACGTGTCTTTGCTTTGTGTAGTAGGTGCTACATCCTATGGTAGGGTTCGGAAACTGTTTCTTGTTTGTAGGTCTTTTAAGGCCTCTGTAGGCTTCTTCTTGCCCTGAGTGCTATTAGATGTGCTGATGCTGTGTGCCTAGAAAAGTGCTCGGTAAACTTATAAGTGCTGCTAGTTCAGTAAATTTATTGGTGACTCCTAGTTCCCGATACCCGCTCCTCGGTCGGGCGGGGAGGGGGCTGGGAGAAACCGTGATGAACTGACCTACGGAGACCTACACAGACCGTAGGCGGGGAACGGTGACTGAATAGTATGTTTGGAATGTATAAAAAGAGGTTATTCGGCTTGTTTTTTCTTCTTGTAGATTATGGGGTATGTGTATACCTTGGCTGGTTGGTGAGGGGCTACCTTTACATGTATCTTGTAGCGGTCGAAGAAGATTATGTATAGCTCGGTTCCGTCGTCGTACATGGTGTATTTCATGGCGTATACCTTGTCCTTGTTCACGTATATGCCGAGCTTGGCTAGGTCCCCAAGTATCTTGTCTATGTCCATTATTGTTCACCAAAGATGTTGACACCGTATTTTATGATGTGGGCTGAGATGTAGTGTTTTATGAGGTTCTTTACGGGGTTGTGTTTCCCGAACATCTCGTGTCCTAGGGGGTCTGTATAGCCTGTTATTGTTATTCCTTCTGCGTTGCATGAGAATTCCTGTAGGTTCCATTCGGCGTATTCGCCGAGCCAGTGGTCTATAAGGTGGAAGAGTACCTCCAGTTCCATTATGTGGCAGTGTTCGAAGTGCCTGAATACCAGCAGCATGTTTGTCTCGTACTCGTCGTACATGTTGGTAACTGCTTCTTCAATAGTTATGTCTCTACGGTAGATTACGTGGACTATGTATAGTTGATCACGTTCATCTATATGGTCGGGTACGTGTTTCTCGGCTTCCAAGTAGAAGTTTGCGAAGTCTCTTAGGAAGTCTTTGTCGATGAGCCCGTTCCATATATCTGGGTTTAGGAGCATGTAGAAGGGTATCTCAATGATTAGGCAGTCGCTATTATTGCCGCATATTATGTCGTGGAACTTGCTGTACTTCTCAGGATATCCGACATACCAGTGATTGTATCCTGATAAATAACTTATCTCTTCCGGCACGACGGGCACAGTCCTCAGCTTGGTGAACAGACAGACGCTCCGCAGGAGGTCGTAGACTAACGGACTGTTGTAGAAGTAGTCGTCCTTTATACTGCATACCTCGTCGAGCCTGTTCTCCTCCGCCAACCTGTTGATGATCCTTATGTAGTCTATTAGGTCGGGTTTTGACAAATTATCCACCATATAGAAAGAACAAGTATTTAAAAGGAAAAATACTTTATATTAGGGATCTCCTTTAGGTGTCGACGTATATGAATATTACCGCAGGTCTCTTGGGATTGTACTCCACTTCAATAACTCTCTTCAGCCTCAGCATGAGCTTCAGGAAGAACCCGAAGTCTTGGATCCATACTGCTCTGTTGCCTTTTTCATCAACCGGTTCAAGACTAATAGGTATCATGTAATGGTTATCTACTGTTCCATCTCTCTCGATATGCAGTATATGGAAGATTGGCAGTCTTCCTTTTCCCACATCATTAAGGATTAGTCTCCAAAGCTCCTTGAAAGCCTTCTTTCTATCCCTTATTGTTTTAAGCTCGAACTTCATTTCTTATTCACCTTTTTCATACATAGTGGTTGGTCATGGTATTTGCACCAGAGTTTGAATGGGCATTTGATACACCATTTTCGGGCAAATATTGACATGTACTTGGCTGTATCTGCTTGCTGCTTTATCCATGCCTTTATATACTGTGTATATCCAAGCATCATTTCCCGCCTCCCAATCCATATTTCTTTATTACTTCGTTGATTCTCTTTACGAATCTTGGATAGGATATCTCGTAGCCTTCGGCTCTTGTCATTTTCCATAGGGCTTTCTTTGAGAGGTAGGGGTATTTTCTTATTATTTTAATAAGGAATTCATCTGGGACTGCTGGTGGTCTTCCAACGTGTTTGCCTTCTTTCTTGGCTCTCTCCATTCCGGCTTTGATTTTTTCTCTTAATGATTCAACGTATTTCTGGTATCCATAGGCTAATGCTCTTACAACTATGTCGAAGATTAGCTTTCGTAATGCTTCATCCGGTATGGCTACTAGCGATTGCAACCACTCTTCTTGGTATGCTATAACATGTATATTGTTCTCCCTAAGTTCATCAAGAGTCTTCACTAAGTAGTCATACCTTCTAGCGATTCTATCTAGGCTAAAGACAATGATTGCAGCTTTATGTTTCTTGGCAGCTTCTACAGCTTTCCTCCAGCCCTCACGCTCTTCGGGCTTGGTTTCGTAGCCGGATATTCCCGGGTCCACAAATGTGCCTATGACCTCGATTCCTCTTGATTTAGCGAAGTTGTTGAGGAAGAGTATTTGGTTTTCGGGATTTTGTTCATCGGTTGAGACTCGGACATATATGACTGCCTTCACACCGCATACACCTCTATTAACATAATTAGGGTACCCCTTATATAAAAGAGTTGTTGATAAAAGGGTTTGTTAGGTTAATGGTTGCGTAAGGACCCCCTTTCATTAAGAACACATAAGAAAAAATTATTATATGAAAATAAATTCGTCAATAAACTAAGAATTACCAACAAAAAAGAAAAAACCCTAGCTAAGCTTGATGAAACGGATCTTGCCTGGTTCCTTTCCTCTTTTACGGATGGCGTGTATGTAATTAATTGTTTTTCTTATCATTCTAGCGTTAACAACCATTCTGTGACCTATATCTCCGCAGCCGGCTTCTCCTTTCTCAAGCTTGTCAAGGCATAGCATGGCTTCATCGACAAGGTTCTCAGCACTATTAACGAGGTGGATAAGAGCCTTCAAAGCCTTGTCAATCTCATAGCTGTTCATAAAAACCACCAAGAAATAAGAGGAACACTTAAAAAAAGACCCCGCATTTTATCCTTTCTAATCTAATCTAATAAATGGGGAATTTGGATGTAGTAGGTGCTACTTGGTAGTGGTAAACATGTATTGGAACCTATTAGTACTTTTTAGTACTATCTGAGACGGGAACGGTACTAGTATGGTACTGTGTTGGTACTAGGTTTTTCGGTTTCCTATATTGTTGCACACTGTAATAGCTGATGCACACTTGGTGCTGGTGGATAGGAAAAACCGCTGTTTCAACCGGAGTATTACTTGGAGGTAGGAAAGTGGGGCTCCACAAGAAAGATAGGTCAGCCTAACAATTTCATGTGGAAGCCCACTTATCCATAAAAACAGTTATAATTTAATGACATAAAAGTGGGATAAAGAGAACCCACGGTTCCACCCCCGCCCCCTTCCATTTCTAGTGGAGACAAGGGTTGTTCTTCTGTATCAAAGCAAGAGATCTTTTCATCATTATACAAACCAAATTATTTAAACAATTAATATAAAATAGAGAGTGGGATTCCACAAGAAATACACATATAATAATATAATATGTATTTTAATAAAAAACAAAGAATACTCGTGATCAGTACCTCTTTTAAACAATTATTTAAAAATTTATGGGAACTCCTAGAAAATCTTAGTATATGTTCCCCTTTGTCTCCACAAGAAACAGAGGGGGGCGAAACTGGGGAGTTCTCATACAATAGAAGGTTTTCATGGGAGTGGTTGCCCGTGCTTTATGTTTTGGATATTTTCGTAATTATGGAGAGTTGTACGGGCTTCCCCTTCATCCCTTCTTGGGTTTGCATCTGGTTGGGGGCTTTCAGGGCTTCCACGGAACCACGGAGCCCCACATCTCGGGTTAGATATTTTAATCCTAAGATATTTAAAGGCTTCTATAGTCTCCAAAACAATCTAAGTACTCAAACGAGCGAATAGTCTTTGTTCCCTTTCAAGAGTTTGGTGTATTTTGGCTATTATCTGCTTGGTTGCGGGATATGTGAGCAGGGTTGTTGCTGTGAATACGAGTATTGGTCTTGCTATGAGCAGTATCCATCCTAGGAGCGGCACGGCTAGGACGGCGACCCCTTCCACGTCCTCGGCTCTTACTGTCCATGGATCCCTGAACGCCCTGTTGTCTCCTTTGGTTAGGTAGCCTTCTTGTGTAGCACCTACTACACGGTGGAGGATGAGGTACTCATTAGTGATTTTTATCCTGTAGAGGATCACGTCGCCCACATTTGGCTTCACCAGCCATGCTGGGGCCGTGAGCACGAGGGAGCCCTTTGGGATAGTGGGTTCCATGCTGTCGGTCAGAGGCACCACGAGCCTGAACCCGAGGATGTAGAGGATAATGAGTATGAGGATGGGTGCTAGGTAAAAAAGGTGTTTGTGTTTGGGGAGGTTCTTCTTTTTCATCATTATGTGCCTACCTCTGTCCCAGCCACGACCACGACTATCCTGCTGTACTGTATGATGTTGTATATGTCGAGGTCAGGGGATAGGTCTATTTCTAGCCATGTCCCAGCAGATAAGTCTTGTGTAAGAGTTGTTTCTCCAGAGGCTAATACGTTGTCGTCGGAGTCTCTAAGCTCTATTCTGATGTATGATCCTTGTGGGAGGTCTTTGTCGAACTTTACTTTGACCTTGTCCAGTACTATTTTTCCGTCCTCTATCTTGAACTCGTGGTTTACCCATGCCTTGCCGACAGGTGATAATACGTCGCTGTAGCCGGCTCCTAGTTGCTGGATCGTTACTTGGATGACTGGTACTGCTAGTGCTGCGGCGACGGCCAGAGATAGTGCTAGTGCTGCCAAGGTGGTTGTGGGTATGTGTCTTCTGTGCATCTTAACCCGCCTCTTTTGTCAAATCATTATTTGTCAAATCAGCTATAAATTCCTATCGCTTCTGATCTGTGTTGTAACCGCTAAGAAAAGTGGAAGCCACGGAGTTTACGGTGTTCGGCAGATCCCCCTTCTGTGTTTGGGACCGTAGCCGAATCCACGTTTTATATCGGTTCTATGGACATTCTTGGAGCCACATCTAGGGCACTTAACCATGTTGAATGGAATCCAAGGTGTCTCGAACTCGTATCCGCAGTCCATGCATATCCAACGCTTTTTCATGTTAGTCATTCTCGTGTCACCAAATACGTACTATCTATCTGTCTATATATCCTATATATTAGGAAGATTAAATCCTCTTATGATTTAATAGGAAAATACACGAGGTATAAAAATTTTATATCTTCTCGGTTAAATATATGACTTGGTGACCGTTTTGGAAAGGGCGTACAGTTTTAGTGAGGTGTTGGAAAGGGTTCTAAAGGATGATTCACGGAAGAAGCCTAGCGAGAAGATGTCGGAGCTGGAGCAATTGATGAGGGAGGAAGGAGATCTTGTTGCTGCAACTATAAAGTATGTTGGGCGTCATCCAGAGACCTTCGAGGAGGCGTTGGAGAAGTGGAAGGAGGAGATGCGGAAGAGGGGAGAATCCGAGGAAGCCATAAGGAAAGGCGAGGAACGGTTACGGAAAATCATGATGTACCTTATTGAAACAACATAGTTTTTCTCTGTGTCTAATCCTCTTCCTTTGTAGTAGGTGCTACAAAGATACAAAATTTTTTATATCTTTCCAGCCATACCATATCTTATTATTGGTGAGACATGTCTCAAACCCGAACCCCAGAACCCCAAACCTCAATTCAGGTTCCCGAATGCATGTCTATAAGATACGGCAGTTATTATTCAGGAATAGATGTCAAGATCAATTTCAAAACAAAAACCATTAATACAATAGCGGGAGACCCAGACAACTGGATAAACGGCTGCGAAATCTATAAGTCATAGCTCCTCAGAACCGAGCACGGCGCAGTGGTAGTTGACGACGAATATGAAGAACTGTTCTTCTGTACGTAGATGTCCCTAACTATTTCATTTATTTTTTAATTTTCCATTCCATTATAATTGCTAGGATAGGTAGATTGGGTGTCTTCTCTGCTTCTTTATCTCCCTGTATGCTGTTGTTGCTTCTCTTAGTGTCACGTATGTTGCTAACGGGAGTAATGATGACAATAGGATTATCTCGGCGGTTCCTTCTTGGTACTTGTCCACTATTACGACTACCCAGCCCCCTGCATAGTAGGCTGCTGCTATCGTGATTAGGAATAGCATATAGACCCCGAGCATGAATCCGAGGACAAACATCTTGATAAACGGGTAGATCCTCAACACGGGCACCGTGTTATTCTATATTCCTATTATATAATAAAGGTGTGTCAAAAATGGCACCTAATTTGACAAATCTTTTATACCTGATTTGACAAAACCATTACATGGTGGGGTTGGATGTACAGGCTCGGGTCGACGAAGTTCGTGACAAATCCTACGAGGATGTATATCTGCGACGAACATGTGGAGAAGGAATACTATGATACCCTTAGGCTATGGAGCCTTGAAAGGGCTAAGCAGCGTCTCCGTGAGCTTATCGATAAGACATGCGAACCTATGACAAAGTACGTTGTTGAAGAAAGAGGTCTGATCTACATCGTGGATCCCCCGCCCAACAAGGTATTGGTTGTGTTTGATGAAGAAGGTAGGGTGTGTGGTTTTTATAGGACATAGACCAAAAAATACATAGTGGGAGAAGAACCATGGGCAAAGTATTTGTTAAGAGGAAGAAGGTCAACGAAATTATTGGCGACATACTGGGGATCCGTAGCAACGCTCCGAAAGTCAGTATAGAATCCATTTATATGGATTTTGAAAGCCCCGATGAGGCACTAGGCGTACTCAAGTTCCTCAAAAAGTTCTGTAAAGTCGAGGCTGTCAGTACTCTGGGTCACCCACTAGGTAGGGGCACCATAGTATTTTCATGTCCTAAGATAGAGGTATATGTTCACGGAGACTGGGATCCCAGCCCCGAACGTAACTTCATCAGAATAAGCAAGGGTCTATCCTAAACCCGAAGAAGCACAGTTGTTTTTTCTCCCCTCGTCTCTTCTAGCTATTTTCTTACTTAATATTAAAATAAAATAGGAATATAGGAAAGAGCATGAATCTAGGCTTCTGTGGACTTGTCCACACTCAATACCCGAAATCTTCGGTTGGATCGAGGGCGTGGTTTGGCATAGGCTTATATATTTGATTTGACAAATATCTATTTATGGACTAGTCCCCGTTGTGGAGGTGGAATCCTTGGTTGGATCTGGATGGGATCCCGAATTATATGAGGATGATGTGGCTGAGCAGGAGGTTCTTGAGGAGCTTCGGACTGTGAAGGAGCGGGTTGAGTATATTCTCCGAAAATACCCTGAGGCGAGGAATAGTGATTTTTATCTCATAGTTTTGTATATTAGGAAGTTCGAGAAGAAGCTGTCTAAGTATATTAAGTATATTCCATACGAAGTCATCCGTGGTTATGACGGCTTGTTTGAGAGCATTAGGAGGGCTAGGCAATACATACAGAACACTGAGGGCAAGTACTTGCCCACGGATCCCGAGGTCTTGAAGAAGAGGAGGATAAAGGAGCAGGCGATTAGGAAGGTGGTGAATAGGCTGTGACTAGGACTAGGTTTAGGAGCGGTTGGAGGAACAGGGTGGCAGAGGCTGTCTACGAGGTTGTCAGGGAGCTGAACGAGGCAGGTGTCTACAGGTTCACGGTCCGTCAGCTCTTCTACCAGCTGGTGAGCAGAGGGATCTTCCAGTCAACCAAGCAGAACTACAAGAACTTCGACGCACTACTGGTCAGGCTCCGTGAGAACGATCCCTGGCTCGACTCCATGTTCATAGATACCAGTAAGCCACGATACGACTACTACGAGGAATCCTACTGGAGGGGGCAGGAGTATTTCCCCGAAATCTGGGTAGAGAAACAAGCCCTACAGGGGTTCTTCGAGCCATACGCCAGAAGGTACAAGGTAAACCTAGTAATATGCAAGGGGTACCCTTCGGTGACACGGCTTAGGGAAGCCAAAGAGCAGAGACATGTACCTTCAGACGTTAGGTATGTAATCCTTTATTTTGGAGATTGGGATCCCAGCGGGGAGGATATCTTTAGGTGGATTAATGAGGAGCTGAGACCCTACAACATCGAGGTTCACAAGATAGCTCTCACGAGGGAGCAGGTCAGGAGGTATAGGCTTCCGCCGATGGTTCCGAAGAGGAGTGATCCTAGGTACAGGAGGTACGTTGAGAGGTATGGTGAGGAGGCTGTCGAGCTTGATGCTCTGCACCCCGCCGTTCTGAGGGATATTATCAGGAGGTCGATCCTCAGGTACATGGATGTGCATAAGCGTCTCGAAGTAGAGGTTGCCGAGGGCATAGGGCTCGAAGCATACAAGGTGGTGGACGAGGTTCTTAGGGATATTAGGAAGAAGTTGGAGGCCGTCGCAGCCAAGAAGATTAGGGAGGAAATAAACATGGTTCTCCCCAAGGTCTACCAGCAGCTCCTAGAAGCCCTTGAGAACGGAGAGGAGCTGAGCCTCAGCAACCTATACGACCGTGAAAGAGTCTTGGAGGCTGTGAGGCAGGAGCTTGGGAGGCTGATGTAGGTGGTGCTACATGGCACATAGGGTAAGGATCAGTTTGAAAACGGACGCCGAGGTGAGGCGTGTTCTAAGAAAGTATGAGGAGCTGGGTCTGGGTTTCTGTGAAAAGGTCGAAGGGCACAGTTTCGTTTATGTCTTTAAGAACAGGGAGTCCATGAGGAAAGGATACGAGATATTGAAAAAGGCTGTTCTTAGGAAAGCTCATTAATCAAAAATGCTTTTTTATTCTTCGTCCACTATCTCAAACAGTATTGTTGCGTCGGAGGCCATGCTTTTCAGTTCCTTGTGTATCTTTTTGAGTTCTTCTAGGCTGTTTACCTCGTAGATCATCCTCTCCGAGTAACAACCCTCCTCGTCGCAGATATAGGCTTGTATCAAGGTCATGTAAACCAGCCCCACATTATATTATGGGCGGGTTTATAATAGATTCCTTATCCTAATCCCACTAAATGGTTCCAAAGTCATGTATGGATAAGTGGGATTGATGCGTTATGGTTTTTGTTTTTGTGTAGTAGGTGCTATATATTTGATTAATATTTCTTTAATACTTTCGCCTAGGCGACTGTCTCTTATATATTGGGTTTTGCTGTATATCGGGTGCCCAATATGGTCGATTCCAGTTTCTGGGAGGTGGCGGATGAGATTGGGAGGAAGGTGACGGAGCTTAGGGCTGCTCGTGATGTAGGTAGGATTCAGGAAATGGTTGAAGAAATATACGTTGATGCATTATATCTTAGGCTAAAGGTCAGGGAATTAAAAAAGGCTTTTAGTTAGACTTGGTTATTTTTCTTTTTTACATACTTGTACTCGTCCTTTAGTTCGTGGATGGATTCTGTTAGGAACGAGGTTCTCCTCTTTACGAATTTCTTTTTCTTGTTTCTTATGTCGTGGATTGTGTGGGTTACTGCTTTTATTGATGCAAGTATTGCTATTATCACTACTATTCCTGCTATGATAGTGAGCCACTGATAGCTCATTACTGTTAGTGTGAATTCATCTTTGTTGTTCTCTAGGTATAGGTCATAGCCGGCAAACTGTGCTGTTATCTGATGGGTTGTTGTTGGTGCTCTGAATATCCAGAATGTGGATGGGTTCTCTGGTGCCTTGGCTTCGATTTCAACAGTCTTTTGTGGTGCTAGCTCTATCTCTACTCTCTTGATTAATGTTGCAGTAGTATTGTCTACGAGGCTTACCCATCCGATGCCTTTGCCGGGTTCAACGTTGGATGTTACATTTACTGTTACTTTGAATATGCTGCCCTCCATGACAACGGATGGTACATCAACTAGCTCTATCTTTACATCTGGGTCAATGTATATGGTTACGTTTACGAAGTTGTTGTAGCCGAAATCTTCCCATTCATGGGTTACGTTAGCTGTTACAACTATCTTGGAGGTCCATGGTACTGAGATTGTTATGTTTCTCCATACCATACCGGGCTTTACTGTTCTAACTTCTTCTTCAGTGCCACGTTCTATATCGTATACTAGGTTCTTTAGATCATACTTTTCTACTTTCCACTCCAGCTTTGCTGGTATAGTGGATGTGTTTATTGGAAGCCTTATACCTATGTCTATTTCGATTATGTCTTCTGGTAGTAGGCTCCAAGGCTGTTTTTGTTTTACTGGTCTCCACAGTATGAATACTTGGATATCTACTTGTGGTTTTAGGAACTGTTCTTCGCTCCATAACCAGTTGTTGGTTGGGTCTGTATCATATTCGTACTGTGTTATGTTGGCGAATATTTTGAATTTGCCGCCGGTTGATGCATTTATGCTAAACCATTCGAAGAATGTGTTTACTCCCTCTACCAGCGATAGTGTCACGGTCTTGTTCTGGACCCATGTATTACCGGTTACATTATAGAGTCCTATCAATACAGTTACATTCTGCGGTTTATTGGTCCAGATTGTTAGCAGCACTAAGTGGCTTACATTACCAAAGAAGTAGCCTTGTCCTCTATGTATAATGAAGTGTAGCTCTTTAAGGAATACTTCTGGACTATAGTATTCTGATACCCAAGGTAATGTGTGTACGAAGTAGTAGTGCTGAGTCATATTGAGGGTCTTTTCGGCATGGTAGGTTTCTGTAGTGTTCTCTGGATTGACTGCGTCAACGGTATACTTTATGCTCTTGTTTGCCGGTATTAGGAAGTGTACGAATCCGGTGCCATTTGTTACTCTAGTGGCTATTATTTCGCTTGTCTCTAGGTCAATTACTGTTATGTTGGCTCCATGATATGGGTAGCCGTCATTGTAGAGTACTTGTACGCTTAACCAGTAGTGTGGAGTACCATTAATGTATATTGGTGGGTAGGTGCCGTTGAGCGGTGGATACAGCTCCGGTGGTATTATTGTTGGTGACATTGGTAGGTTGATTAAGGTGTTGTTCTCATAGATTTGTACATTTCTCCATACAACATCATAGTCTGGATGAATACCGGTTATATTGTATAAGCCTAGGAATGGCACCCATATTTCAGCGTGTCCGGTCTCATCGGTTTCAGTAACCCATGCTAGGTCTCCTTTTCTGAGGATTACTGTGGCTCCGGGTATCCCGCTTCCATCGGTTACATCGTAGGCGTATACATAGACTCTGTACTGTTTTGCTAATTGTGGCTCCTCCGGTAGCCAAGGTAGTTCAATGGTTATCCATCTGTTGTCAGTTAAATTAACTATGAATGTTGCTTGGTAGTTCTGGGTTGCATTGTATGGATTGGTTGCGTTAACTCTTATAATGTACTTCTGGAATGCCGGCAGTAGGAAGTGGACAGTGCCGGTGCCGTTTGTGACTAGTGAGTCAATTAGTTGTTCGGATGTATAGTTGAATACCTCTACTACGGCTCCGTGAAACGGTAGCCCGTTTTCCCATACTACTTGTACACTTAACCAGTAGTAGGGTATCTCGTTGATTAACTGTGGTGGCTGTGGTGATTTCCAAGGCACTATGAAGGTCACTGTAGTGTCTTGGGTTAGTGTTATTATCTTCGAGTCTGTATAGCTTCTGTTATATAATGGTTCGCTGATCTTTACGGTTATATTGTAGTCTTGGTTTATTGGCAGTAGCATTGTTGCATTGCCGTAGCTGTCGGTTGTTAGCATTGCTATTAGTGAGCCATTGGTTGCATTATAGATTTCTACATGGGCACCGGTGTATGGTTTGTCATCAGAGTAGTAGACTCTAACTTCTAGGCTAGCATAGTCTGTTAGGTTGATTCCTTCCTGCACCATTGCAATATTTATGGTTGTATCTTTGTCGAAGAGATATTGTCCCTCGAATAGTAAGTAGCCGGTTGCATCAACTGTTATATTGTAGAATCCTATGGGTATCTTCATCTCTGCTTTACCATTGCTATCGGTTGTAGTCTTGAACACCATACCGTAGTAGCTACTGTTGGTTGGCTCTACGAATGTCAATGTAATGTTGGCTCCTTGTATAGCAGAGCCGGTTGTTGCATCATAGACGTTGAGGGTTACTGTTATGTTTTCTTCTACGTAGGTTCTGTTCTCTGATGGGGGCTGTGGTAATGGGCTTAGGTAGAGCTGTATGACAGTATTATTGTATATGGGTGTTGTTAGTTTTGCCTCAACGAAGCCTTTCTTGTATGCCTTGAAGGTCCATGTGCCGGCTTCTAGTATGAGGTTTGCTTCTCCATTCTCATCAGTTATAGCATTGTATTGGAGCTCGGACTCCATTGTGCCATAATATACCTCTACATTAGCATTAGGTGATGGTATCCATGTATTGTTTTCTAGTACATATTCGTATACTTTGACTGTTACATTGTAGACTCCCGGAGGTACTGGTGACGGTAGTGGTGGTGGGTAGTAGACTACTTTATACTCGTCATTGGTCTTGTAGTAGTTCTTTGGAGCATCAATTATTCTTGCCTCTATTTCTACGAAGGCTGTCTTGTTTTGGCTTCTCATAAACTCTATTGCTGCATCGACAAACTGGGTTATATCATATATCTTGTAGGCAGTGCCGTTAGCTGGTATGTGGAGTATAGCGGTTGTGCCCATTTCCATAAGAGTCTTTTCTTGCAGTCCCTCGTAGTACTTGACTCTAAAGGTTATGTCATATTTTACGTCTTGTTCTGACGATGAACTTAGAACTACTGTTGCGTGGTGGGCTAGTGTTGAGGTTACTTTGGTTCCATTTAGATAGACTACTATGTTGACGTCCGGCGGTTCCTTGTAGAAGTAATTAAATATGTATGTCTTGCATGGTTGCATTATTCCTCCATTTGCTGGGTCAATGTACTTGGTATTTTCTCTGGTCATGTAATAGTAGAATATTCCTGTTGGACTTAGGTTGTTTTCTTCCTGTCCAGCAAATTCAAAAGCGTCAGTTATATCGTGTGTAAAGTTGCCGTAGGCATATACAAATGTACGTTCGGCTTTAAGCATGGGGTAGGGCATGTCAACGAATTCTATTTTGTTAATTCTAATTAGTGCGTTCCAGTCGTAGTGAAGTTTCGCAGTATATCCAAAGTCCTCTAGTGGCTCAAATTCTTTCATTACTAATACGGTGGTATTAATCTCTAGGTCTGCGAAGTACCCTGTTTTTTCTCCGAAGTCTATTGCTAGTTGAAAGACTCCGGTTGGGAAGGAGAATTCGGTGTATGCACCATTAGTGTCAGCTAGGAGTTCATGTTCTTCGCCGTTTATGGTTATGTTTCCTAGTAGTGTTGCTATTTCAGATGGATCTGTTATTGTCCTGCTCTTGAGCTTGCCCTTTACGGCTATGGTGGCTGTCCCGATGAAGGTTACGGTATCAAAATCTACTCCGCCTAATCCAGCGAGCCATTCCCAGAAGGTTTCCTTGGCTCTTACAGCGGTTACTATTATGACATCTACTCCTTTTATCTTAAGTTCGTTGATGTTAAGTCCGTGTTTGGCTACTATTGTTTCCTCGATTAGATCGTCGAGCTTTATTTGTGGAGAGTATCCTGCTGATAGTAGTGTTTTGTATTCATCCCATGTTTTGCATGGATAGTCTACTCTAAAACCTACATCAGCATATCCTAGGTCTTTGAAATAGTTTGTGAAGATATCATAGTACTTTTCTACATTATCTGATTCTTCTAGCGGCAGTATTAGCTGTATGGCGGTGTACTTGTTTCCTTGTCTGTCTTCCACTGTTGGTGCTATAATTAACCAGTTTTGTATATTGACATCTCCGA
>Ga0256842_1000220_pt1 | contig 50480 bp, 36 predicted proteins | sample 4559240metaG_FD_185973 | JGI IMG/M metagenome (GOLD analysis project Ga0256842, IMG submission 185973) | Hydrothermal vent microbial communities from Guaymas Basin, Mexico - 4559-240 | ecosystem: Environmental > Aquatic > Marine > Hydrothermal vents | place: Mexico: Guaymas Basin | collected... | reverse complement strand
CGTCAATTTGGAGCTTATTATGATCAACTATACCAACAAGATTATCCAACTTGTAATGACTAGCCGCCATAGCTCCTTCCCAAATTTCTCCTTCTTGTATCTCTCCATCTCCCATAATTACAAAAACCCTATTAAGCTTTTTATCCATTTTAAATCCCATTGCAATACCATTAGCCATAGCTAATCCATGGCCAAGTGAACCTGTTGCAACTTCAACACCAGGACATTTTTTATCAGGATGCCCCTGTAATCTACTATCAACCTGACGAAATGTCATTAACTCTGATTTTTCAATATATCCCATTTTTGCAAAAACAGAAAATAGTGCAGGAGAAGCATGCCCTTTAGATAAAACAACTCTATCTCTTTCTTCAAATAATGGATCAGAACTATTTTTAGCAATATCAAAATAAATAGCAGTAAGAATATCAATTACCGATAAAGAACCACCTGGGTGTCCTGATTGTGATTTTAAAAGCATTGATAAAATATCAACTCTTAATTCATTTGCGATTTCTTGCAATTTTTTAATGTTTTCTTTCATATAAAACCTCATAAATATATCTACATAACTATTTTACTTATTTTAATGTTTTTAACAAGTATTTTATTTGTTAATTTTTTGTTACTATTTTTTAGCCTTCTTAGCTTTCTTAGCTTTCAAGTCTAGATATTTTTTATTTGCTAACTTTATAGATGCTCTTGCCTCTGAAGAAGAAAACCACCCCTTACTTTCTACTTTTTTAAACTCTAAGGCTTTATAAGACAAGAAGAAATGCTCTATTTCCTGAAGATAATGCTGTGGCATCATACTTATATCATGAATATCTTTATAAAAAGGATCATTTACAAATACCGCAAGTATTTTATCATCTGGCCCCATATCATCTATAATTCTTAAAACACCAATTGGTCTTACTTCCATAAAGCAACCCGTAAATGTTTCTTCTGATACTATTGCCATAACATCTAATGGATCTCCATCATCCCAAAATGTTGATGGAATAAAGCCATAAGCCTCTGGATAATGCACAGATGAGTGTAAAACTCTATCAAGTTTATAAACACCAAGGTCAACATCATATTCATATTTCATTTTACTGTTTTTAGGTATTTCAATGAAAACATTAACCGTTTCAGGAAAATTATCTCCAATTGGATAATCTTTTAAATTTGACATTTTTCTCCTTTATTTCCACTTTTTAGTAGAACCCTTAAATAATATTATATGTCTTAATAATGTATCTTCGTATGTACCTAAAGATTTTTCATATCTTCCATCAGGAGAGAATAACTCTAAGTTATCATCATAAGACTTTGTTGTACCTCTATTTCTTCCTTCGTCTATAATTAAATACTTGCCTGTTGATTCATTTTTAAGAGCAAATCTTGGCCTGATCAATGACTTCTTTTTAATATCATTATCCGAAATCAATTTTTTAACAAGTATTAAATCATTATCTAATTGAATAAGTGTCGAAATTTGCTCTTTAGTTCCATTTATATCAATTAATGCTAAAGCAACCATAATATAACCATTATCAGTTTTTGATATGTGAAATGGGTTTAAAATATACTCGTTACCATCTGTAAGATTTGTAACAAAAACACCATTAGCATCATATTCGACAAGTTTATAATCTGGATCTGATGCAGCGACTACTATATCTGAACCATATTTAAAAATAGTACTTATCCTTGATAATTCAGCTTTATCTGAACCTACTTGAAAAAAATCTCCTAAAAACTCACCAGTTTTTGATATTTTAAATACTTTCTTATTACCTGTATCAAAAACTACCAAAGAGCCATCATCTAGTTCAACAATAGCTTTTGGAGTATCTATAGGTGTATTATAACCTGTATTTTCAAATAAAACTTTATCTAGTGTTCCATCTGAGTTTAATTTAATTATTGATTCTCTAGCAGTATAAGATAAGGCAGAGCCAGCAACAATTAATTTATCATCTGATGAAATAGCCATACAGGTTGGTTTTAATAACTCTTTTAAGTCTGCAAATTTACCTAAATACTTCATATCTTTTGGTGAATAAGCATCAATTTTTACTTTTGCAGCAACTAAAATAACATCTTCTGCCATTAAAGCAGTATTAATTAATAAAAATGCTAAAATCATAACTAAAACTTTATTCATAAGTTTCTCCTTTCAAAATCAGATATATTTTAAGATTAACTATAAAAAAAGTCAAGATATTTTAATATTTGACATATAGATAGAAGTTATTACTCTCATCTAATGAAAAACTAACGAATTTAACTAAAATTCATAACCTAAATAAATTAAAAACTGGCGACGATTATAATAAATTACAGTTACACTTGACCTAACACTTTCTGAAAACTCATTAAAACCTTGAGTATATCTAAAATCAATCAAACCCAATATCATTTAAGCTTTCTAATGATGCCGAATTCATATAGTTTATAAAATAAAGGCGTTGTTATTATTACATTTTACATAAGACTCACATATAAGCTTTACTATATTTCGGTTGATGTCCCCAAAAAAATTAGAGCAAAGATTAATTGTGTAACAACAGGGAAAAGTAGGATAAAAATACATCGTAAAAAAAACAAATTTTGTATCATATTCTATTATCTTTCCATCTGGAAGTACTACTTTTTCTCCTTTTTGTAGCTCCAACCTTGCAAGTGCAAGTTTTACGCTGTTCTCTCAACCTGCGAATGCAGTTTTCGTTCATTTAAGCCTGCCAAGCAAAATAATAATCGTTTGGGAATCAGGAAGCTATGGGCAAACAAAAGGTGTTATTTATTTTCTAAATTTACTTCTTTTTGTAACTCTTTAACTTTTTCTGTAGGTAACTTAGTTGCTTTTTGTACAAATACAAGTTCAGCACCAAGTTTCAGCATTTCAATTGCAGTTTCAATTTTTGCTTTTTCCATGCCTTTTTCCATGCCTTTTTCCATGCCTTTTTCTATGCCTTTTTCCATGCCCTCTTGTTCTTTTTTATCGAGTAAAATACCAAATCCTCCCACTTTGTCCTCCTTATTTAATGTTTGTAATGCATCTTCAACATTTATTTTATCACTTGATATTAGTGTCATAAATTTATTGATTTTATCAAGCATTATTAATTCTTTTTCTTTATCATATCCTGATAATATTTGTTTCATTTTAATTATTATTTCATTTAATTCTTCTTCATTTATTTCTTTATTATCGGTTGCAAAAATATTGGCAAGTAAATTACCTATATTCTTTAAATCTTCTAAACTTTTTTCATTTAACATTATTTTAAATATTTCAAATTTAGGAATATAATTTATAGCATTTTCAAATGGTTGCTCTATCAATTTAGTTAAATCAAATTCAAACTTCCATTCATTCTCTCCTACATAAAATAAAATAGGAAAAATAAATGGTAATTTATTACTTTTTTCTACCCTCTTTCTTCCATTTAAAATATCTATATGTAATAAACTATCATAAATTAAAAACCTAAAAGGCATAGTTCTGTCTGGAGTTGATTGAAATTCTATATGTATATAAAAATAAATTTTATTGCCTTTAAGTTTAACACTCCAAAGTAAATCTTTTCTAAATTCTTTTAAATCTTCTGATAGAAAATCTGTTTTTTCCTTTTTTAAAGTTCTAAAATCAAGATCTTTTATCCATTCTCTATCAATAAAACCTGTTATTAACTCTCTCATTAGAGTTTTATTATCTAAAAGCTCTTTTAAAGTTTTGTCATAACGGTTTTCTATTTTATCTTCTTGCTTTTTCACTATTAAACCTCCTATACAAACATTTTCCTCCAAGGAGAGGCTCGAAAGCAAGATGCCTTGCTTTCAGGGAGCTATATTATAATATAGCTTGTAAAAATAATTTACGCAAGAAAGAAAATTAAGTGTTAAATTTAATTTTTTTTATTTAAGCCTTGATAATCGTTTGGGAATCAGGAAACTATGGGCAAACAAAAGGTGTTATTTTTTATTATTTAAATCATAATTTTCACCCTACACTTAATAAGTAACCATCAAAATCAATATCACAATTTAAAAAACTTAAGAAGTTTAAAAATTTTTTATCAATATATAAAGAAGGAATAATAGAATCATAAATATTAAATACAACAGAAAATCGTATTTCCAAATTATTTTTTTCTGCATATTTTTTTAATAACTCCTTTTTATTATCAAATATCCTTAAAAGTCTGCGTGTTAAATCATCTAAATTTAAGTTTTCATATTCTTCAATAACATAACTCCATGATGTCTCTTTATATCTTGCATACTTCCCCATCTCTCCTTTAATATATGTATCAGATGGAATAACTCCTATAATTTTATTAAAAACATTTAAATTAAATTCATTTCCAAATATACTAAAATAAACTTTATATATTATTTTATTATTCAATTTTTACTCCTGTAGAAATTCCTTCACCCTTACCGCCTTTACCATAAATAAAGATTTCTTTTGATTTTTTATCTAAATATAAATCATAATGGGCAATTTTTGCTTTCTCACCCACGGTGTACGCATGATATTTTAATATTTGACATAAATTATTAATAATAGTATATATAACTTGTCTGGGGAAGCAGGTGTAATTCCTGCACTGACGCGCAACGGTAAACAAAGTTATAATAACTTTCAAAGTCCGAATACCAGCATTTTATTAACCTCTTCGCGATTGAGAGTGAATGATGTTTTCATATTTTTTCCTGTTCATATTTGTAATATTTAACATTTCTGCCACAGAACTAGATTTAGTAATAATAGAAGAGAACAGTATTGAAGAAAATGAAACAATAAAAACATTGCAAGGAAGTGATACAAAACCAGCAAAGGATACAATTGAAAATAAAACTACAACATTCATAAGAAAATCAGGAGGAATAGGTAGTAATATATTGTTCTATATTGATAGCTCAACATCTTCTCAAGTATCTTTGTCCATAGAAAATTTTGACTATACTACCCCATCTCTAGCATCCTTCACTCCAACAGCCCTACATTTTGGAATATTTAACAGTATTCAGATTAACAAGGACAATTCTTTTTCATCAGATAATACAACCGCTCATTCTGCCAATATTAATTTAAATATATCAAACAAAAATTATATTTCAATGATATACGGCTCATTTGGTACAAATGGAATCAGCTCAAACAATCACATAAAGATATCAGAAAACAGCTTTTTTGATACAGGTGGTGTACTGCTTAACTCTGTAAATGATTTTGAATACATTGATTTTCATAACAATAAAAGAATTAGAAATAACGCTTTTTATAGGGGAGGTGATTTTTATATAAAATATAATTCTAATGAGATAAAATTTATAAATTACTTTATTATCAATCAAAAAGGAACCCCCGGAAGTGCACAGTTTGAAAGAATAGAAGCCACTACTGCAAATTTACAAAATCTAATAGGTGTTTTATACAATAAGGAATTTAGCAAATTTAACCTAGAAGTAAAAGTATCTGAAAACTATAAAAATTACAAATTTACAGATAATAAACCACCTGTTTTTGGCTTAAAAAAAATAGAATATCAACTGAATTCTAACACTATCTCTTCTAGTGCAAAAATAGACTTTGAATTAACAGAATTTAGTTTTTTAGATGTAAAACTAGCGAACTTATCATACTTTGCAGTATCTTTTAATCAAGGAAGTAAAAAGAATATACCTTATATTAAAGAATCACATTCTTTTTTATCTTTAAAAAATGAAAACTATTTTTTCGATGATAACTTAATATTTAAATTAACAGGACGAATTTATGCTGAAAAATTATTTCAGTATAGTTTATCTGGTATATATTACATAAATAAACATTTTATGTTTAAACTTCTGACTAAAAAGGGATTAAGAATTCCATATCTTGAAGAAAAATATTTTCAATCAGCATCAGTAATTGGAAACAAGGATTTATTACCTGAAACAATATATAAAAATTTGATTTCACTCCAAATGTCTTTTTCTTTATTTAACTTAAAAACAGAATTATTCTATAGTCATTTAAAAAATAACATCATTTTTACACCAATTTCATTCGGACTTACAAAAGCAATTAATACAAGAGAAGCCATTACAAAGGGTATTAATATCATAGCAAATATAAAACTAAAGTATATGAAACTAAACAATGTATTATCATATAATAAAACAATCTATAAAGAGACTCAAAAAGATTTACCTCAAACACCTCGTTTACTTGAAAAGTTCACCTTAATATTAAAATATAAAAAATACTCACTTGATTTCAACTATAATTATACAAGTAAATATTACAATAATATATTTAATACTGATTTAATTCCGGAAAAGCATTTAATTTCGCTTTCCATTAAATATATTTTTAATAAAAATGGCTCTAATGTAGATTTCAAAGTTAATAATTTAACCAATGAACTAAGATATTATGACTCATTACATATACCTTTAGCTGGTAGAGCTTATTTTGCCTACCTTAATTTATATTTTTTATAATCTTTTAGGAGGATTCATGAAAAAACTATTAACCATTTTATTAACTTTAACAATGTTTTTCTTTATCTCATGTGGAGAAGATACCGACAATAACACAGAGAATAACGTAACCTGTGACCCAAAATGTAAATCATATGAAACATGTAACGATGATAATGTTTGTGAACTCCTTTCAGGTAAGTGCAACAAGGATTCAGATTGCGATAACGCAACATGTAATACTACAACTCATGAATGTAAAACAGCTTCCAAAACATGTATCGTAGGACATGAAGATAATGGAAAGTGTATTATTGATTCAAATGATATTCAGGATATAGGAGTAACAACGGGTTCTGCCCCTAATCAAATTTTATTAAAAGACAATTCATTATTTATTGTAAATTCAATGGATAATGCTATCCAAAAAATAGAATTAACAGATGGTCCAACCAATCATAACCCTTTTATATCTTTACCTGAAAGTAGTAATCCTTTTTTTATGACTATTGATAGTGATAATGAATTGTTTGTTACAAATTTAGCAACAAACTCTTATTCAAGAGCTAAGCTAAACATGCCAGCTATGCTTATAACAACATCATTTGACGGGGAAAACTCCTTAAAAGCCCCAGAAGGAATCGCTGTTGATGATAAAAATATTTTTATTGCAAATGCAGATTATACAATGGATGAAAACTGGGTAACAACTTATAATGATGGTTTTATTACAATGATAGATAAAGCTAATGATAGTTTTACTAAAAAAATCCCTACAACTCAAAAAAATCCACAAAAAGTATTTATATTAAATAACAAATTATATGTAATAAATTCAGGTATCATTGAATTTGATGCCAATTATATTGGTTATCCTAAATCTGATTCAGGTATAGACATTTTAGATCTTTCAAATATTGATGCAGGATTTACAAATGTTAAAATTCCTTTTACAGATGGTGAATTATCAGGATTTGTAGGAGCTTATTCTTTAAGTAATGATAATAACATTTTATATTTAGCAAGTGGAACTGCTCCTGAATTATATGCCTATGATATTCAAAATAATACAATATTAAGAAATACTGATAATCCTATAATTATTGATACATTTGAAAATCCAACTTCAGTAATGCTTAACTTAACAACAGTTGAAAATTATCTATTTGTTACAAATTTTAATAATGATACACTATATGTTCTTGACACAAATAATGACTATAAAGTAGTTATAAAGGCAGATATAGGTGAAGACAGCGAATCAATGGAAGGAGCACAGGGTATTGCTTATGATAAAAATAATAAAAAAGTTTATATATTTTTTGGTATTTCCAAAAAGCTAATTTCACTTGATGTTCATTTGTAATTTAAACACTATCAATTCTAACACATAAATAATTTATTACATATTCTTTAAAAAAACTTGACAACTATTATTTTTATTGCTAATTTACATAAATGAATGAGTATTCATTCATTTTTTAGGATTTAAAATGACAACAAAGCTAAAGAAAAAAGAAAGATATATTTTACAAAAAAGACAAACAATAATAGATGCAGCATTAAAGGTTTTTGCTATAAAAGGTTTTGCAAATTCCAAAATATCAGATATCGCCAAAGAGGCAAAAGTTGCAGATGGAACTATATATATATATTTTAAAAGGAAAGATGATATTATTATTTCACTTTTTGAAAATAAAATGGGAGAATTTAATAAACTTTTAAAAGAAAAAATTGAAATAGAAAACACCCCTTTAGATAAATTAAAAACATTTATAAAAATACATTTAAAAACGTTATCCCAAAACAGAGAACTTGCTGAAATTTTTACAATTGAGCTCAGACAAAGTGCTAAGTTTATGGAAAATTATCAGAACACAGAACTAAAAGATTATGCTAAGTTATTAATTGAAATAATTAATCAAGGTAAAAAAGAAAAATACTTTAAGTTAGATATACCAACATCCGTAATTTGGCAATTTATATTTGGTATTTTAGACCAAATAGTATTAACTTGGGTAAGAAAAGAGAATTCTACTGATAAAAATTTACAAAATATGATAAAATATGTTTTAATGTTCATTTTAGATTCTATACTAATAAAAGAGGAGGAATAATGAAATTCTTAGTTACTTGCAAAAGGGTTACCGACCCTGAAATGAAAATAAAAGTAAATGAAAGTGCTGATGGTATTGTTTTGGATGATGCCACTTATGCAATTAATCCATTTGATGAAATTGCAATAGAAGAAGCAATACAAAAAAAAGAAGCAATGGGAGAAGGTGAAGTAGTTCTTGTTTCTATTGGTGGTGACGAATCTATCCCACAAATCAGACAAGGTTTGGCAATGGGAGCAGATAGAGCAATTTTAGTAAAAACAGATAATGCTGAAAACCTAGATAGTGATGCAATTGCTCATATTTTAGCAGCGGTTTACGAAGAGGAAGAACCTGATGTACTTTTAACAGGAAAACAATCAATAGATGGTGATAGTAGTCAGGTACCTGCTCTTTTAGCTGAATATCTTGAATTACCACAAGCTCTTTTTGCATCAAAAATAACTTATGAAGATGAAGAAGCTACAGTCGTAAGAGAAGTTGATGGTGGTCTTGAAACAGTTAAGTTTGAGCTTCCTGGTATTATATCTGTTGATTTAAGATTAAATGAACCAAGATATCCTTCTTTACCTAATATTATGAAAGCAAAAAGAAAACCAATTAAAGAAATGTCCATTGATGATTTAGATATTGAATTAGATGATCAAAAAGTTGTATTTAAAAAGTTATTAGCTCCTCCTACAAGAAAAGCAGGTATTATTGTTAAATCTGTTGAAGAGCTTTTTGATAAACTTAAAAATGAAGCTAAAGTATTATAGGAGGAAAAATGAGAGCATTAGTTATTGCAGAACATAGAAATAATAATTTAAAAAATAGTACACTTAGTGCTATTACATTTGCTAAATCAGTAGCAAATAGTTTTGATATTTTACTCTTATCTAATGATGTAAGTATTTTATCTGGTAAATTAGCAAAATTTGGAGCAGAAACTGTTCATACGATTGAAAGTGATGAATTTGAAAATTATTTAGCACAAAATTATGCAAGTTCGACTGCGGAAGTAGCCGAAGAATTAGATTTTGATATAGTTATTACACCTGCAACAACAACCGGTAAAGACTTTATGCCTAGAGTAGCTGCTAAACTTGAAGCGGGAATGGCATCTGATATTATTGGTACAGTTGAAGAAGATGGTGAATTACTTTTCAAAAGACCTGTATGGGCAGGAAGTGCAATTGCACTAACTGAAATTACAACAGATAAAAAAGCTGTAACTGTAAGAGTATCAGCTTTTGATGTAGCAACAGAAGTTAATACGGATTCTGAGATTAAAGAATTTTCACTTGAAGAAGATTTAGAAAGTGATGTTGAATTTGTTGAATTAATTGAATCAGAGTCAAATCGTCCGGAACTAACAGATGCCGATGTCGTAGTTTCAGGCGGTAGAGGATTAAAGTCTAAAGATGGTTTTGATGAAATAATGGAAGGACTTGCTGATAGTTTAAATGCAGCAATTGGTGCATCAAGAGCTGCTGTTGACGCAGAATACTGTAGTAACGACTTACAAGTTGGTCAAACAGGTAAAATCGTAGCACCTAAATTATATATTGCAGTTGCAATTAGTGGTGCAATTCAACATCTCGCAGGAATGAAAGATAGTAAAACTATTGTTGCAATCAACAAAGATGATGAAGCACCCATTTTTGAAGTAGCAGATTATGGTTTAGTTGCAGATGCATTTACTGTTGTGCCACAACTAATAGACATGATTAAAAAAGGCTAAATATTTAATTTATAATTTTTATAAACTACTCCTTTATTATTTTACAAAATAATACTTATTTATTTAATATAAACTAATTTCATTTGACAAAGCAATGAAACTTATCATATCATAAGATTTATTTAACAAGTTTAAAAATTTATACATAAAAATACAAGTTTAAATTTTAGAATATCTTCAAAACTGTATTATTATTTATTAATCCATGAGAAATTTCCTTCAAAACCTTCTTTCGGGCATATCCAGAGTTTATCTTCATTAAAACAGTGGAAAATATCATTTCCAAAATATTGAGATTTAATATTTCCCTTATAATTTATTACTTCTATATCACCTTCTTTAGCCCAAAAAGAAAAGTCTAGCTCAAGATAGTCTCCATAGAATGAAGGAACATGATTAAAGTGATATATCAACTCCTGATTATCGCCATAATTAATAATAGGTAAACCTGAAGCTGAAAATTCAATAGGAAAATCAGTATTATAAAAAATAGGTCTAAAAATTTTTCTCCAAAAATCAACTTCAGTATCATCAAGAGTACTCAGGATATCTGAGTTTAAAGTTAAAGTTTCTCCTTCTTTAACTAAATGCCATGGAACAAAAAGCCTAAAACCAAAATCTGTATTCATAGTATATGGAACAAAAGCTCCTAAACCCCACCTTTTTAAGCCACTCTCTTTATATTCGTCAGGATTAGGAACAAAATTAAAATACTCAATCTTCAAATAATTATCACTCATTACATAACTATAAGACTCTCCATTTACCTCATTAATATTAATTTCACCTCTTGTATCAATCAATAAAGAATCAGCAGAATCAGCAACAGAAGAAATTTTTCCTGGCACCTTTGAACAATTTACAAAATTATTGTCATTATTTAAGGCACCTCTAAACTCTAACTTTGGAATACCATCTTTTATATTAAAACCATATGTCAAAATTTTAAAATCAGGAATAAGTTCATTAAAGCTTTTCTCATTTGGTACTCCACAAAATTGGATATCACTTAAATTAAAACTTGTAAATAAACCATTTTTATCTTTAAACTTTAAGTAGTAATCCTTTAGCTCCCCTCTTTTTACCATAAATGATGTATAAGCTGATTTTTTCTCATAACCTCTCAAATCTTCTTTATATCTAAACAAATCATAAGCAGATTTTGTTACCAAACTATTATAGTTTTTCCAAATATAAGCATTTTCAATATTATTGAACAGCTCAAAATCATTAACACTATCCATTAAATCATCCATAAATAAATTATTTGCCACATTAACAGCAATCATGACATTATCATCTATGTTTTCACCATCACATATTAAATTATTATCTATATCTGAATAGTATTTGCCTTCAAGAACAAGATTGCTATTCACATCTTTTTCAACGAAGTTAAATACTATTTCTTTAATCTTATCTTTATCAGGTTCATCTTTCATTTGGTAAAAACCACACTTACTAAATTCATTTTCATTATAAGCAAAACCAGTCCAAACGATATCATCATTATTTTTTATCTCTATTTTATAATCTTTTAAATCCTCTACAGAAAAATCTTCTGGAAGTTTCAGAAAAAACATAATGAATTTTGAATTATCAGGATCAAACATATGTATGGGGGTATTCTTAGTATACTCCTCTCTAGCCTCCTTATTTTCATCATAAGTTATATTATTTATTGTAACATTTTGATAATTCAACTCTTTTAAAACTTGAACAACTACCCAAAACTCTTTATCCCTTTTATTTTCTTCATTTGAACAAGAATAAAGAAGAGAAAAAACTAACAGCAGTAGAAATAATATTTTTATTTTCATATATCCTCTAAAAAAATATAAGGAAGCACTAGGCTCCCTTATATTTAAAATTATTTAGAATCACCATCTATATCATCTTTTCCTAAACTCATAAAATATTCTATTGAATCAACACCATTAAAATTTTCAATAGGTATTACACGAGCTAGTTTTTTTGCCCAACCTGGAGTTATCTTTATAAAATATGAAGGAATTAATTCATCACCTGATTTTAAATACAAATATTCAACTTCTATTTTCTCTGCCTTAGAATATTTCTCTCTTAGATATAATTCTATCTCTGAAAGGCTTACATCTATTATTTCCTTATCATTTATTAATCCTTCATCAACTACAGATTTATAATTCATATATTTAATTCCGGATAATTTTCCGGATGGTTTAAAGTATACTCTTACTCCTGTATCTTTACCAGCAATTTTTATCCCATTAACCGTTTTAGCATATATTGGATAAAGCATTGATATTGACTCAACAATTCTTTCTTCTTCATGCGTTTACCGTGTTGTCAAATCTCAATCATCCCTATTCATAAGTTTTACTGTCAAGGTAACGTAACTTATCATACCATAAGTTTTATTTATAGGGTTAATGGTTGTTGTAATTGTACTGTCAGTTCTTGGAGAAAAAGCAAAACCTTTAGGACTTGTTAAGAAAATAGTTTCTGCTCTTTTAGGTTTATTGACTTTAGCGTTAACATTTAAATATCTTGGCGATGCTTCTACAAAATATACAAGTGCAGGAATTGGACTATACTTTATGCTATTAGGTAGCTTAATGATTCTTGTGATGTCATTTTTACCAGCTAAATTAATACCATGTGTTGCTCATAAATTTTTAGGCGAACCCAAAGAATAACTCAATTACTCCATAAAAATAGAACTAACTAAAATTATTATCCACTGAAATACCTAAGAAAATAGAAATAAATATGTACAAAAAATAATAAATATTGCTCTCTTGGATTTTTTTTATAATTAGGTTATTATAGTTATGTTGAAATTAGGAGGAACTGTGATTGATAAAGAATTATTTAATGCAACAATTAACGAAGATGTAAACCTACTAAAAACTTTAATAAATCAAAATCAAAATATCAATACCATTGATGAATTAAGTGGAGAAAACTTACTTTTTAAAATGATTTCTTTTAATAATGAAGAAATGGCAAATATTTTAATAGAACTTGGAGCAGATGTAAATAACTCCAACAATACAGGCAAAACTATTTTAATGGAAGCTGCATCAAGAGGTTTATCTACAAAATTTATTAAAAAGCTAATTAAATATGGAGCAGATACAGAAAAAATAGATAACTTTGGTGGAAATGTACTCTGGTGGACAGAAAATAGGTCTACAATTAATTTTTTAAAATCTTTAGGCATCAAGTTAAAAAAAAAGATAAGCTACATTCAATCCAATACTGAATTTTTTGAAGATTATTTTATTGTTAAAAAACCATTAAGTAATATTTTTGGGTAAAGTAAATGAAACAGTAAGTCCAGCTTTTTTTTCTTTATTGTTTAAAGCCCAAATCTTCCCCCCATGATTCATTATAATTCTTTTACTTATTGAAAGTCCTAGGCCCGTACCCTTATCAGATTTATGTATTTTACTACCTTGAGTGAAATCATTAAATATTGTTCTTAATTCTGATTTTTCAACACCAATTCCTTCATCTTCAATTTTAACTAAAATAAAACCATCATCTTGCTGTTCTATAAAAATTTTAATATTACTATTCTCAGAAGAAAACTTTATTGCATTTGCTAATATATTTAAAACTACTTGCATAATTTTATCTTCATCAAAATAAGCAATATTTTGCCTTTCTAAATGTATAATTGAAATTTTTATATTTTTTTTATCTGCTAATATTTTTAATTCAAGTATAGATTTTTTTATAACTGTTAGAATATTGTTTAATTGATAATTATATTTGCTTGCTTCACTTTCAAGTTTTGTAAAATCCAACAATTCATTAACTAAATTTAAAAGCCTCTCTGTACTTATATTTATTTGATTAAAATAGTGTTTTATTTTCTCATTACTTAATTTATCAATTCTATCCATCCCCATTTTGGAGTAATTAAAAATACCATGAATTGGAGTTCTTACTTCATGTGATAAATTAGCAATAAATAACGATTTAGCATTATTTGCCTTTTCTGCAATTTCCTTTGCCTCAATTAGCCTAATTTCAGCATGTTCTTTTTTATTTACTTCAATAGATAGTTTCATTCGTTTATGATATTCTTTTTTATGATATTCTAATATCTGATATTGAATATAAATTGACAAAGGGGCAATTGCTATAAATGATGAAAATATTGAAAACCCATCATATGAAATGGTTTCATTTGAAAGAAAAACTAATAAAAAATACAGTAAATTTGCAAAAATTATAAAAAATGAAAATATTTTTATTCTACTAATTATCAAAGTTGAGTAAAATAACTCTAATTCAATGACAGCAAAAAAATAAAATGTTGTTAAGCGCCCTGTAATAAAACCTATTGATAATGCAGTTATTAGTATAACTATAAATATTGAATATACATAGAAATAATATACTGTTGTTGTTTTTAGTGAAATTTTATTGAACTCTAGTAATAAAACTAACGCCAATAAGTATAAAACGGAACCCATTCTTAGAACAATAATAATAAATTGATTTTCTGAATTTGAGCCTGATAAATCAGGAATTATAGTGTAAAATAAAATAACCATACCAATATAAATAGCTTTTTTTATTAGTGGTATAGAGTTTTCAATATATTCTTCCCAAAAAACACTATTCATTATACCTCATTAGGGTTTTATAAACATACTATCCCCATAAGAATAAAATCTGAAATTATTCTTAATTGCAAATTTATACGCATCAAAAATATTATCCTTACCATGTAGAGCAGAAACTAATAATAATAAAGTTGATTTAGGTAAATGATAATTTGTAATAAGCCCATCAACTATTTTAAATTTATAACCAGGATATACAAATAAATTCGTTTCATCATCTTTAGCTTCTAAATAACCATCATCAAAAGCAGCTGCTTCAAGAGTCCTTAAAGAAGTTGTTCCAACAGAAATTATTTTTTTACCTAAGTTTTTAGCCTCATTAATTTCATTTGCTGTTTCTTGCGAGATTGAATAAGTTTCAAAATGCATATGATGATTTAGTATTTCATCTGTTTTAATTGGCATAAAAGTACCAAGCCCAACATATAATGTAACTTTTGAACTTGTTATTCCTTTGTTTTTTATTTTTTCTAGTAGCTCATCAGTAAAATGTAATCCAGCTGTTGGAGCAGCTACTGCACCAGTATTTTGAGCATAAACTGTTTGATATCGTATTTTATCAATTTCTTCATCAATATGACTTTCTCTATTTTTCAATATATATGGAGGAAGAGGAATATGACCATTTTTAGAGAGCCATTTATCAAATTCATCAAATTTTTTATTAAATTTTATGATAGTTGGAGATTGTTTAGCAATCATTTCTGCATTAAGCTCATTGTCAAAGTATATAATTTCACCTTCTTTGATTTTTTTTATGTTTTTACCAATAACTTCCCAAGTATTTTCTTCAAAAGACAATGCCCTATTTAATAAAATCTCAAATTTTCCACCTGTTGCTCTATGGCCAAATAGCCTTGCTTGTAAAACTTTAGCATCATTAAAAACTAAATGCATATTTTCGTCTAATTCATTTATAATATCATAAAAATTTTTAATTACCTTTTCAGAAGTATTTTTCTTACAAAGCAATAACTTAGAATTATCTCTTTTTTGAGTAGGATAAGTTGCAATAAGCGCTTCAGGAAGCTCAAAATCATAATCCTTTAAATTCATTTATTTTCTCCTAATAATATCTTATATATTTTATTTTTCTTTTCATTTAACTGAACTGCTATTATTTTAGCACAATCTTTTTTAGAAAACCCAATTTTTTCATATTTTTTATGTAAATCTAGTATTTTTTTGTCAATTTCACTTATTTCTAATTCTGAATTAACCATAAATGATAAAACAATTTCTCCTTTAAACTCTCTTTCAAATAAATTTGAGACTTTATCACTAATTCTTTCTTCAAATTTTTTAGTAATTTCTCTAAAAATTATAATTTCAATATCTCCAAAATACTCATATATTTTTCTTAAAGTTTTATTTATTTTATGAGGAGATTCGTAAAAAAATAAAGGTATATTTTCGCCATCTGTTTTTTTGATTATTTTTATTATTTTCTCCAATTCTTTATTACCAGTTGGGAAAAAACCTAAAAATAGAAATTTATCTTTTACTAAGCCAGATAACTGTATCGCAGGAATAATTGCAGTTGCTCCAGGAATAGGAACTACATTGTAATTATCTTTTAATAATTCAGGAATTAAAAAAATACCCGGGTCAGAAACTAATGGGCTTCCAGCATCACTTATTAAAGCTAAATTTTGGCCTTCAGAAAGTAATTTTTTAATATAACTAGCCTTTTCAAGCTCATTAAATTTATGCAAAGCTATCATTTTTTTTTTAATTTTATAATGATTTAATAATTTAATACTTACCCTTGTGTCTTCAGCAAGTATTAAATCACATGATTTTAATGTTTCTAAAGCTCGTAATGTTATATCACTCAAATTACCAATTGGAGTAGAAACTAAATATAAAACACCTTTTTTTTCTTCCATTTTTATCCTATAGAGAACTATAATCTCCAAACTATTCAAACATTTTTAAATATAGCACATTAAAGATAGGATTTCTATTGAGAAAATTAAAATATATTATATTATTGGTCTTCTTATATATGTATCCCTTTTGAAGCTATTATCATTTTTATTCGGATAGTCAACCATAACATGAAATCCCCTACTCTCTTTTCTTGAAATAGCAGAATCTATTATTAATTCAGCTACAGTAGCAATATTTCTTAACTCTACTAAATCAGATGTAATAAAATACTTCCAATAATATTGATTTATTTCATTTTGAACCATAGTTATACGATTTTTAGCTCTTCTTAACCTTTTATTAGACCTTACTATTCCAACATAATTCCACATAAAACGCCTAATCTCATCCCAAGCATGACTAACTAAAACGGCTTCTTCACTAGTAGTTGCATTTCCAGTTTCCCAATGTCTAGTATCATCAAACTCTTGATAATCATCAAAATAATTTACAGCTTTTTTAGCAGCCATTTCTCCATACACCAAACCTTCTAATAGAGAATTAGATGCTAATCTATTTGCTCCATGAAGTCCAGTAAAAGCAACTTCACCGATTGCAAAAAGATGTTTTATGCTTGTTTCTCCATTTTTATCAACAACAACACCACCACATGTATAATGTGCAGCAGGAACTACAGGAATTGAAGTAATAGCCATATCTATGCCAAAGCTTAAAGCTTTTTCATATATATTTGGAAATCTATCCATTAAAAACTCTTTACTTAAATGAGTCATATCCAAATAAACACAATCATCTCCACTTTTTTTCATTTCTGCATCTATTGCTTGAGCAACAATATCTCTAGGAGCTAAACTTTTCATTTTATGATAATTTTCCATAAAGGTTTTACCTGATTTTAACTTTAAAACACCTCCTTCACCTCTTAATGCTTCACTAATTAAAAATGATTTTGCTTGTGGGTGATATAAAGATGTTGGGTGAAACTGAATAAATTCCATATTAGCAACATCTGCCCCCGACCTATATGCCATAGCTAAACCATCACCAGTTGCAACATCAGGATTTGAAGTATATAAATAAACTTTACCAGTTCCGCCTGTAGCCAAAATAGTGTTTTTAGCAACATATCTATTTACTATTCCGGTTTTTTTATCTAAAATGTACGCTCCCATTGCATATTTACCTTTACTTTGCTTACAATGCGAAGTTATTAAATCAACAGCTATTCTATCTTCTAATATTTCAATATTTTTGTATTTTTTTACTGCTTCCACAAGAGTTTTAATTAGTTCATTACCAGTTATATCTCCTGCATGAGCAACTCTTCTTTGGCTATGCCCACCCTCCTTACCTAAATGAAGACCATTTTCATTATGAGTAAAATCTACTCCTAAGTTTATAAGTTCATTTACTAATCTAGGTCCATTTTCAACACATAATTTAACTGCATCTAAATGGCAAATTCCTGCTCCAGCATTTAAAGTGTCATCAATATGAGATTGGTAAGTATCTATACTACTATTCAATACAGAAGCAATTCCACCTTGTGCATTAAAACTATTTGAATCCCAAAGACTCCTTTTTGTTACGAGTAAAACACTTTCTCCACTTTTAGCTATATTTATTGCAAAAAATAAACCAGCCACCCCAGAACCTATCACTAAATGGTCATAAATTTTCTTATCCATAACTAATCCTTATAAAATTTTCACCAACAGCTCAAGCAATTGGCTTAACAAGTAAAATTCAATTATTTAATATATAATATCAAATAATTTTAATGAATATACTCTTTCTATTTAAGTTTTTCAATATAATGTCAGTACTTAAAAGCAAATTTAATAAATTCTTCAAAAAAGTTTTTTCCTTCTTGCTCAAAAATAGAATTTATACCAGTAAAACCAGGAGTTCCATTTACTTCTAAAAATACAGGACCTTCATCTGTTCTAATAAAATCAACACCAGCATACTCTAAATTCATAATTTTTGATATTCTTTCACATTCAGCAATTTCAAAATCAGTTAATTTAATAGTTTCAACCATTCTATTTAATGAAAAATTGGTTCTAAAATCTCCTTTTTTAGCAACTCTCTTCATTGCTCCAATAACTTTATTACCTAGTACTATTACTCTTATATCAGAATGAGCTTTCATATTGCCAATAAAAGGCTGGATTAAAAAAATATCATTTCTATCAACATTCCAACCAAAATCAAATACTGATTTTAATTGAAACAAATCATCAACCCTTACTACAGATTTTCCTTTTGAACCAAAAATTCTCTTAACAATTAATGGAAATTCATTAAATGGATTAGGTAAATAATCTAAATCTTCAGTTCTACGAATAATATATGATGGAGTTAATTTAACATTATTTTTGGTTAAAATATTTAAAGTTTTTAATTTATCACGGGTTAAAGCAATGGAATTTGGTTTATTAAAAACTTTAAAGCCCATATATAATAAAACTTCAGGAATATAGAAATTACCTGTATGCTTTGCACTAGTTCCTATTCCATTATAAAAAACAGAATAATCCTCTAAATTAAATTTTTTATTATTGTAGAAAATTTCAAATCCGTTATTTATGCTTAATTCAAACTCTCCATTTCTTAATAATTCAACTTCAATCCCTAGTCTTTCACCTGCTTTTTTTATATTTATCCATTGAGACAAAAATGGCTTTTCACTTGTTGTAGCCGTTAATATTCCTATTTTTTTCATATTTACCTATAATATTTTATTAAAATTTTCTCTAACTCCAAGAAATACAAATTCAACACTTTCGTTTAAGTATTTATATTTATCTTCTGAACTTTTAGGATTAATTCTATACTCTCTTATTGTTCTGTTATTTCCTCTCTTTATTATATTAATATAGCCAATAGGGATAATTTTAATATTTATTTCTAAAAATAACTTTAAAACATCAAAATATCTTGTTTTTTCATTAAAATACTGTTTAGGTAATTTTCTAATAAAAATTTCAGCAGTTTCACCATTAGTGTCTAATAAAAAGCTAAAAAGTCTATCAATTTTACTTGTAATGGCACCTTGAGCTATCATTTTTTCAGTAACTTCACCCACACAAACAATTTCATCAATGTTTAATGTTTCAATATGAGCTTTATTAATACTACTATACACTTCTGCAATAGTATGAATATCTTTATCAGCTTCTTCAATTGCAACTGTTATAAGGGCTGTTTCAGCATCACAAGCAATAAGAGGGTCTCTTAAAACTACTACTGATTCAAAATTTTTTATAGATTCAAGTACATTTTTATCTTTAGGATTTGCAAAAACAATATTTATTTTATCAAGGTTTTCAGGATGCCAGAAACTATGTTTATTCCAAATTTTTTTATCAGGAATAATAATAGTAATATCATAATCAGCAAGTTTATTAATTTCATTGATTATCCCTTTTAGCTTGTCATTTATATTTATAATAGCAATTTTCTTTTTTATAATTTTCTCCTTTTTATTTTTTATTTATTTAATTTATAAATTTTTACACATACTCTTTTCTTCATAATTATAAGCAATAAAAAACAATGCCTTATACTTTTTTAATTTTTCATTAAAATCAGGAATAAAAACATCTCCATTTTCTGTTTCAACAGCTATAAAAATATAATAACTATCATAAAATTTCTCTTGTAACTCCTTCATAGTATATTGAGCTAATTTATCTGTAATCTTTTCTCTATAAAACTCATTACTCGCATCGGTATAAGTCATTAATTCATTATAAACGGGGGTACAATATGGATTTACAACTGCCTGAGCCATTAATTTATCTACAAAATCAGTACTATGAAATAAAAAAATATGTTTTTTTATTTCATCTAAACGCGTTAAAATATTTTGATAATCCTTATATCTATTTTCTCGTCTAACTTCAATTACAAGTTTAAAGTCATTTCTGATTTCGATATTCTTTTCTTTTAACTCTCGTATTTTATTAATTATAGAAATTGCAGAAATCATAGCTCTATTTTCATTTTCTTCAGGAGATAATATTATTACCGAAATAGCCTCTTCAAGTTTTAAACTTTCTAAATTTTTTTTATCTAAAATATCTCCATTTAAGCCCAAGATTCTTTTAGATAGTTTTTTATCATAAATTTCAAAGTCTTTTATGTCTTCAGAAACAACTATAATATAATTTTTACCATTATAAGCACCATTTATTTGCTCTAAAATACTATATAGTTGTTCATTTTGATTAATTATAACTATATGATTTGATAATTTAGTACCATAAGGTAAAATTTCAACTTTACCTTTTTGCTGAGCTCTTTCCATTAAAGCAGAAATAATTTCACCAGTAATAAAGCCAATGATTAATATCCCTAAAAACATTAAAAATGCTACTTCAAATTTACCTAATGCAGAAACCGGAGTATCTCCATCAAGACCTGACATAGTAATAATTACAACATTCCACAATGAATCAGTAATAGAGGTAAATCCTTTTGAGTTCTCTGTAAAAGATAATAACACTGCACCAAAAATCCATAAACCAAATATTGCACTTATTTTAATAAAAATAGGAACAAGATGCCTTTTTTTGCTTTCTGTTGTTATCCATATATAAAAATTTATATATCTGGCAATTTTTAAAACTCTGAGTATTCTGAAGAGTCTAAAAATTCTTAATGCGGTAAAATTTGATGAAAACATTAAAATACTTGGTAAAATCGCAAATAAATCGATTAAAGATAGTATTTTAAATGGATATTTTAATTTATTTGAGCTTGTATACCATCTAATTAAGTATTCTATTGTAAATATAGTTGTATAAAAAATTTCTAGATAAAAAAATAAGTTTTTATAAGGCAGAAAAAAATTCTCTAGAATTATTGAGATTATTGACAGTATTATTAGTGAAAATATAAAGTAATTAACTCCCTTAGAATCAATTACCTGTTTAAAATATGATTTAGTCATTTAACATTAAAGATTAGAAGGAAAACACATTATAACGAATTCCTAAAAGAAATTTTATTGTTTCACCTTTCTTTAATTTAAGAAAATGAGGTTCTGCACTCAAATCATCATTTACTACTTTACCATAATAAAGTAAGGCATATAGATCAATTCCATTATCTCTATTAAATAAAATATTAATTCCTGCTTCCAAAGAAAAACCAACTGATGTTGTTTTATATGCATCCCAGTATTTTAGGTCTGCTTCTTTCTCTTCATCAGGAGCATTATCTGGTATAGAATGTTGAAATGAATCCCTTCCAAATGAAAATGCTGTTTTTAAGTAATAAACAAGGCCTTTTCCTGTTATATCTCCAAAAGAAAACATACCTCCGAGGCTAATAAACAATGAATTAGAAGATAGTTCCCTAATATCATAAGATTCTCTTAGATTGCTATTTTCATGATTTATGAAATCTCTGTTGCCAGTACCGCTACTTTCGGTATAATTTGCATCAATATAAAATCCAAGCCATGGATTTAAATGATAGGTTAATCCGAATCCAAAACCCAGAGCGCCCCATGATAAATCCAAATCTTCTTCAAATTTTCCTTTATCGTTATTGCTTTCTTTAAAGAAAGCATTCCTGCCCCCATGTAAAGAAATTGTTATATCAAAATCATTTGCATATCTTTTGGATTTTAATAACAAATTAGTAATTTTTTTCTCTTTTTTAGTAGGAGAAATTTTTGGCTTATTTTTGGTATCTTTTTTAATAAACTGCTCTTTTGGTTTATCCTTGTTGTTGTTTTTATTAATATCTTTGCTAGTCGCTTTACTAGTAGCAGGATGAGTCACTTTACTAGTAGTAGGATGAGTCGCTTTACTAGTAGCAGGATGAGTCGCTTTACTAGTAGCAGGATGAGTCGCTTTACTAGTAGTAGGATGAGTCGCTTTACTAGTAGTAGGATGAGTCACTTTACTAGTAGCAGGATGAGTCATCGCCTCATCCCTACTAGTTTTACCGCCTAATAATAGTTTGGTAAATTCTTTTCCGAATTTTGATAAAGCTTGGTAATCATTTAACTCAGCTTCATAATACATTACCTTTGATTTTGTTGTTGTACCCGTTTCAAAATCTATATACCTAGCTTTAAACTTATAAAGTTTATCACTTTTTTTATCAACTTCAACAGAAATCAATGCTCTTGCTGCAAGCATTTTACCCGTATCAACTAAACATTCATCATCATAGCATTCTGAATTTCTTGCTTTTGCATTTTCCTTTAATGCTTCTTTTTGAGCTTTATCATCAACAAGACTATAACCCATAGTTGTTAAAGATTCTTCTACTCCATCTCTAAAATCATCTGGAATTTTAATATCTGATTTAACATTAAGCATAATAGGAAAATCTTCACTATAAGCAATAAAAGTTAAACAACTAAGTACTAAAATCATTAAATATTTCATAAAACCTCAATAATATTTACATTATATTAACGATTTTTACTGATTATGTCAAAGAAATAATATATTAAATAAATAAATATTTTTATATTTAGTATAGCTTTATATATAAAGCCATGACTTAAGAACGGAGAAAATTAAAATTTAGAATAATCCCTTTAGCTTATCAAAAAACGATTCATCACTCTTTTCTTTACTATGTCCACAATAAGGACAAACAGTTAATCTAACAGAATACTCATTATTGCAGTTTTCACATTTTTGAACATCTCTAATTAAACCTCGTTCTGTAACATGGTTTTTAGAAATAACTCTTAAATAATCTCCACTTTTTGCCCATTTATCCAATTCACCTGCTCGCCACAATGGAAACGGATGTGTAATCTGTTGGTTTTCCCAAAAATTATATATTTTAGTTAAAATTGACTCATCTTCAATTTGTCTAGCTTTTTCACTTTGAGCTAAAAAATCTTTAAAATTATAATCTTCATCTTTATAAGTAGAAACACCACCAGCAAGTTTGAGTGTTGTTAAATGAGCCGCTTTTAATTTCCTAGTAGCCATAATTGCAACTCTATCTGCACTTAATTCACTTGCTCTACTCCATGATAGAAGTGCGAATCTTATAGGAGAAATAAGTACTCCGCCTAAACCTAAAGTTTTATTCGCAACAGAAATTGATAATTGAGCTACAATAATTGCTGCCATTTTGTATAAAACATGCCCTAATACAACATGTCCTAATTCATGAGCTAAAATATCTTGAACTTGATCATCACTAAGTTCTTCGAGAGCTGCCGTGGAAATCCCAATAAAATGTTTATCTACTCCATAAGTATATGCATTAATCATAGGTGATTTATAAACGAATAATTCTGGTTCATTATCCGATAAATTTAAAACATAAACCATTTCCTTGTATAATTTATATAGTTTAGGATATTGATTTTCTGATACTCTTATATAATTTTGATAATGCATCACCTTAAAGAATTTTTCTTTTGTATTTTTAACTAAAAACTTTAAGATTGAAGTAATTGCAGGTATTTTTTTTATTGTTTCCATAGTAGAATAGTCCATTGGATGTATAAAATCACCTAAGTCAAAAAAATCTAATTTTTCATCTTGACCCAAGAAAATATTCTTTTTGCATTTTCCACAATGAATTTCATCTGTATGATATAAAGCTCTTTCTATGTCTATTCTATTTTTTTGCCCACAATGGCGACAATTTAATACTATTTGTTCTGTCATTTTGACTCCTTTAATTTATCATATTCTTTTTTATAGCTCTTATCTAATTTACTATATGAATATAATATTGACAATCCTAATTTTTTGTTTTTAGGTATTTTTTGGTATTGTTGATATAAAAACTTAACTATAGTTTTTCTTTGTTTATCTGAATATTTTGAGATGAAGTTTTCAATGTAATTATTTTTATCCTTATCAGCAGTTCCAAATGCCTCCTCTGCTAATTTTTCTGGTTGATAATAATCATAATAATCTCCCTCATAACCATTAGAATAGCCATATAAGCTTAAATATTTAAAGTATTCTGCAACAATATTATCAAAAACTAAATATAAGTTAGAACCCATTGTTCCTAAAACAAACATAGCTTTTTCATTATCTTTATTTTTAAGGTAATATTCAAATAAGAGATATTTTAAATCATTATTATATGGAGATGTTTTTATTGCTTTTTTTAACTCTCCTAAATCATTAACTTTATTTAACTTAGATAAAACATCTACCTTTAAAAGTGGTATTTTTAAATTATATTTGTAATCTTTACTTACATCTATTTTATTTAATTCAGATAATGCTATATCATATTTTTTTAAACTATAATTTAATAATGCCTTAATATAATAAATATCTATATTTTCAAAATTAAGACTTACCAACATTAATCTTTTTTCATTATCTGAATACCCATTAATTTCAGTATTTATTAAATATAACTCAGCTACTGATAATTTTCTATCATCAATGGCGCTTCTAAGTTTATCTATTTTATTTAATTTTATTAAAGTAAGAATATATGAATAATATTTATCAGTATAATTATTTAATTTTTTATAATTATAATTACTGTAAAATTCATTATATTTATTTTCTAAAATTAGCTTATATAGTTCTAGTAAATTCTTTTTAGATGCTAAAGTTTCTAGGCTAGACAATTGAGTTTGACTTAAATAAAGGTTGTTAATTAAATACAGTATTTCCGTTTTTAAGTTACTATCGTTTTTAAAATATCCTAATAATTTAATTAAATTATCTTTAGACAAGCTCGTTAACCCCCTTAATTCTGTGTAAAAATCTAATAAAAATTCTTTTTTAGAATCTTCCTCATTCATTATAAAATTAAAATATTTATTAACTCCATATTCAGAATAGTCATTATGATTAAGTTGAGAGGTAAATATTTTTTTAGCAAAATCAAAATTTTTAGATGAATAGTATAATTTAAACATATAAAAATTATATTTAGGTCTATCCTCATATTCAAAAAGTTGTTTATACTTATTTAAAAATTCTATAGCAAGATTATATTTTTTAGTAATTGATAAAAATTCTACTTCAGCTAGAACCCAAGTTCTTTTACTGTAATCATCTTTTATTTCTGAATAATAAGAAATTATTTTATTAAATAGCTTTATTTTGTAATCATTATTAAATGAGTTTTGATTATTAAATAGTATTGATTTATATACTTCATATTTTCCATCTTTAAAATTATTTACAAATGAAGCTAAAATTGTGATATTTTTATTTTTATAGTAATCTGTAACTTGTTGTATAAAATTTCTTAATTTATAATAACCATAAGTCTTGTAATTTTTTATTAATAAATCGCTATAAATAGATATAAAATAATTATCTAGTTTTTTGTTAGATTTTAATATTTCATAAAATTTATAAAAACTATTTAAATTACTTGATTTTAATATTTTAGCTTTAATTTTATTAAATTTATCTAATTTTCCAAGTTTCAAATAATTATCAGCTAATTTAATCTCAATGATTATTTTATTTTTAAGTTGACTCGCATAATTTAAATATTCTACAGACTTTTTATATTTTTTATTTACATAATATATATCAGCAATAGTTAAATATGATTTTATTGATTTCGGAGAAATTTCAAGAATATTATTGATATAATCATCTAAGTTACTTGCCAAATTAGATTTTAGTAAATAATTAGAATATCTATTGATTAAATTATTCCAGCTTGTTTCGGTTAAAAGCATATCTTTATTAAGTTCTTCAGAAATTGATAAGTTAGTACTTAACAATTCATTATAAATATTAACCCCCTCTTTGTTAAACTCTTCTAATGCCCAATATAGGTTAACTTTTTGAGTTAATTTCCAGGCTTTATCCTGTTTTTGATTATTTATTAACTCTAAAGCAAGTTTTTTTTCTGAATATTTAATATAAACAGAGAGTATATCATTGTAGATACAAGTATTTTTAGTTAGGTTTCTGTATTTATTTGGGTTATGTTTTCTTAGGTACTCAATATAAACATTAGTTGCAATGGTATTTTTATTATAGGTGTCACAATTCTTGATATTATTTTCGAGTATTTCAACTGCAGTTTTTTTATCTTTCCAAACATAATACAAAAATGCCTTTTTATAATTGCTTAAAGTTTTATTTTCTCTTTTTCTGTATCCATAAACTTTATATAAACCTTGGTTAATAATAGAATCATAGTCAAGAGCGGCTTTATAATAATTATATTTTGTATTTTTTACATAACTACCTGTAAGTTTACTAAAATATTTATCCATTAAGTTCATTTTTTTATAATACTGACTCACATAACTACTATATCTATTATCAAGATTATCTAAATAAGAATTTATTGAACTTATCTCTGAAGCCGTAAAATAAGATATATTTTCGGGTATATATTTAGTAATTACAGTAAGTAAAACATTTTTATTATTACTTACAGTATATTTATGCTTAACAGAATCTAAAGAATTTAATTCATCTATTAGTTCAAAGATTTTTCTTATTAGTAATAATCCCTCTCCTTTATTAATGAAAGTTTTTGAGTATTGGTAAAAGACATCCCCATCTATATATCTTATTGATTTAACAGCATTCATAATTAGCTTATCATAATAATTCCTAGCAAGTTCAAAGAAATTATGTTTATATAAAGTTTGAGCAACATATTTGCTATCATAATCATAGTAATTTTTAGATTTATTTCTTACAATTCTAAAGGCCAAGTCTTCTATTAATTTAGTATTATTTAAATACATAGCCACTTCAAACATCTTTTTTAATAAATCTTTTTTAGTATACTCATTTTGCTCTTTTAAATATAATCCATTATATAAATTATATGCTTTTGAATACTCTTTTAATTTAATAAATGTATCTGCAATACTATATTTAATTTCTAGTTTTTGAGGCTCTAATTTTTTAGCTTTCTGGTAATATGAAAGAGTTTTATTATAATCACCTTTCAATAAGTTAAGTCGTGCATTTAAAAGTAGGTATTTATGATTTTTAAAGGATTTTTTTGATAATTTAGTATAATAATCAAATAATCTAACCTCTAATTTATTTATTCTTGCAAAATTATATACTTTATTAACCATGTAAGAATCAAGAGGATTTCTATTTAGTATTTCTATATATTGGTCTAATACTGAATTATATTTTTTTAATGCAATTAATTGTTCTATTAAAAGGCTTCTATATCTTGCAACCTTTTTCTTTTTTTCTATATATGATAAGTTAATCTCCTTTTTTGTTCTTTTGATTAATTCATTTAAGTAACTAAGCATTTCCTTAATTTTATTACTTTTTTTATAATAAAAAAATATTTTGTTACTAACAACTTCAGAGTCGGGATATTCTGAATCTAATTTAAGCAAATAAGTTAAATATTTATTTTCTGATTGTAGTACATAAATATCAGCAATACTCAATTTATATTTTAATTTTTCATTCTGTTTTTTTAGATAAACAAGTAAATCATTATATTTATTAATTGCTCCTTCATATTCTTTATTTTTAATTAAATATGAAGAATAATCTTCAATAATATTTATAAAACTATATTTATCATTTTCAAAAGGATTATTTAATAATAATTTTTCATAATAATCGCTTGCTTCCTTAACATTTTTCTTTTCTTTATAAAAAGAAATCAACATTCTATAAACTTCATCACTTTTTTCTAATTTCTCTATTTTTTTAAGTAGTTCTTCTGCTCTACTATCTTTATTTCCTTTAAATGTATAGTATAATTGCTTTAAAAGAGTTATATTGTTTCCATCATCATAAAGAGAACTATATAATTTATCTAATAATTCATTATTATTTATTGAAATGATAAATGCTTTAAACTTATTAAATAACACTTCATTATTGCTTACATTTGAAATATTTCCTTCTATATTTAAAAGAATTAGATCTTTTAATGATTTCTTGTTTATTAAAAATTTTAACCTTTTCGCTGATTGGTAACTATCCCTTTTCTCATTTAATAAATCTCTAAAATATTCTTTAATTGCAAGTTTTTCTTGTTTTTTTAATTCAAAAAGTCTGCCAACAAAAGGAATTAACAAATCATCATTAGCTTTCCTGTTTCTGTAAATATAAATTGTTTTTAAAGCATTGTCATAATCATAATAATCATAAAACATATTTGCGATATCTATATATTTTTGTTCACTTCCCTTTTCAAACTCTAGTGCTCTGAATAAAGATTTTTGAGCCTTATTTTTCATTATTAACTCATAATATAATTCTGCAAGAGAAATATAATATTTACTTTCATTTCTGTAAAGAAAACTAAGTCGTTTATACAGGGTTTCGGACTTTTCTAAGAATGATTTGTCTTTTATATAAAAAGAAGATGCAAGAGATTTATATAGTTTAGCTGTTTTAAAAATAATATTTTTATTAGTAATATAATATTTTGATAAAATAGAATAATATTTAACACTCTTTTCGAATTCTCCTTTATATTCAAGCATATAAGCTAAGTATTTTAAGTCTGGAATTGTTTTTTTCTTCTTTTTAAGAATACTATTAACGATTTTATCATGATTCATTTTCTTGGTTATTAATCTATCTTTAAAATATCTATCTCTAAAATCATCATAAATGTAAATATATTTATATAACAAAAGAGCATACTTATAAGTTGCATTTGAGTCTTTATATCTATATGAATACCTAAAATCATTATAAAAATTTAGTAATTTATTTATTATAGCCTTATTAAACGGATATTTTTTTAGAGCATCAACATATACTTGTTCATATAACTGATTAAATGCACTTGTAAATGAACCATACTTTTTACTTGAAAATGAACTTGTTAAATATTTTTGATAATCATCTTTATTTAAAAGATTAACCAATCTTTTATTTAAACGAAGCATTTTATCATTCCATTTTTTTCTAATTAAAAATCTAGAATATTTGTCTGCCCATGTTTTTTTATTAAATTTTTCAAGAGCTTTTTCATAAATAACTAATTTTTTATTATATGCCCTATAATTACCTAATAAAATAAGCAACTTTTCATATATTTTTTCATTATCAGGGTATATTTTAATTAAACTATTAAGTTTTATTATTGCTTTACCTAATTTAAAATTATTTAAAAATCCAAGTGTTTCTGATAAATATTTATTAAATTTGTCTTTGCTATTTTTATTTTCTAATAATAATTTTAAATATAAATTATAGATTTCATTATTTAATAAAGCTATTTTCTTTTTATTTTGAGTAATACTTCTAGTTGTTTTTAACAAAAAAATATTAAAATAAATATCTTTATTTAGTTTTTTTAATTCAACAACAAGTTTTTTAATTTTATTAGCCTGTTTATAACGCTTTAAAAAATAAAAATAATTTTGAGAAAATATAGCTAACTTTTCATTAGATTTAAATAGTTTTTTACTCTTTTCAAAAAGATAATCCATATCTTCTATTCTGGTTTTTAGATTATTTTGATTATCTATAGTGGATAAAAAACCATTATTTTTATGCTGATTTTGGATTAAGCTTAAAATTCCACCTATAATTTCAGGAGTACTAAAAAAATAATAAGATTTATACATTGATTCAGTATAAGGTAGTCCTTCTACAATTTTTCCCATACTGATGAGGTAATCATCATAATATTTAGAATTTTTATTGTTTATTAATGCAATATTTAATAAATTAAATGCTTCTTTATATTTACCATTTGTTCTTAATAATTTAGAAATATCTTTAATTGCTTCATCATTTTTATTTTCTAATAAATATTCATAATAATTAGTTAAGAGAATTGCAATATTTTTATTTTCATATTTGAGTGAAAAATAATATCTATAAAAACTAGCTAATGATTTTTCTTTATTAAATTTTGTTATAAAATATTTTAATTCTTTAGCCCATATCTTTTCTGATTTCAGATATCTTATATATTCATAAAAAAGTTCTTTATTTTCTGGCAATTTCGTATTTAATAAATATAAATCTCTTATTTTAGAGTTTTGTTTTGTAATTTTATAAATAGAAACAAGAGAAGTTAATAAACTTTTTTTATTATATAGTATTTTTTTGTTTTTTACTGTGGAAAGTAAATCATTAATAAATTTCTCAACTTTAGAATATTTTTTAGAATTAATTAGCTCATTAATATATTTTGAGTTAATCGTTTCATTAAATTTATCTATTTTAAAATATTTGTTAAAAAATTTATTTTTGTCAATTTTTATTAAATTTGTTGTTTCAATGGAGTTAATTAAATTAATTAATATTAAAAATCTAGAATTACCATCTTCATCAAATTTTTTATTGTTATTTAATAATTTCTCTAATCTATAAGAAGTGAAGGACGTTTCTTTATCAAAAAGATTAAATCTTGCTAAAATACTATTAACTTCCTTAATTTCACTTATAACTAAATCACTAGACTTAAGTTTATTTAGAATATCATTAATGTTTTCATTTTTACCTAGCTCTAACGATATTTTTAAAAATAAAATATTATCTTGAATACTTCTTTTATTAGCTTTTTTTACTAATAATTCATAAACCTCTAATGGGCTTCTTTCTATATAAACACTAGATGATTCTGAATACAATAAGGAATTTTTAATATTTTTTATATTTGACAAGTCAATTTCTTTTAAAATTTCTTTATCAGAGGCGGAATACAATTTTGCAACATCAAGTTTTTCATATTTATAATCTGTATTTATTTTAGTTGGTTCATTTGAAGTTTGTTTAAGTTTATTTTTCACATTATCTTTCTTGTTTGAGGAATCCGAAGAACAAGAAATAACAAATAATAACAAAAAAATTATAAAATATCTCATACTTACTCCCCAAAACTAATTACATCATAAATTGTTGAACTATTATGTGCAAAATCTTCTAAAATATATTTAATTTTCTTATTTTTATAAATTCTGCCATTGGGTAAAATAGCAATAGAATGTCCCTCTTTTTTACTATACTTAATATTTAAAATTTTATCATCAACATAGGCATATATCTTTTTAGTATCACTAGATGCATCTACAATTAACTTTAAATCATTTCCATTTAATTTATATCTTTTTTTTATAATCGGAGGAGTAGAATCTATAGTAATATATTTAGTTTCAATTATACTTGAACCATCTCTTTCTGTTAAAAATAAATCAACTTTATAATCTCCATCTTTTAAATAATCAGGAGCTAGAAATCTTATCTCCCATATATTTTTATTAGCTATAAAATTTAATTTTTTAGTTAAGCCAAATTCAAATTTAGCAATAACTGAAGTAATATTTCCATCTGTTTTTACTCTTAAAACTGGATCTCCAGGAATAATAGACCTAGGTCTAATAAGAGAACGAGGAGCAGCCAAAAATGATGTATATGGAGTTACTATAGTAAATTCTTTAGATAAAGCAATGATTTCATTAATCCAAGCCTTCTTTTCTCCTTCGTTATTAATTAATTCTAGTAAATAATCAATTCTTGCTTTAGCCCAAATTCTTTTAATATATTCATTTTTAGTGTTTTTTTCAGGAAATTCAACATTGAATAGTTTATTTTCTTTATTTTTTTTATAATTCACTCTTATAGTTGTTTTAATTGCTTTGTCATATTTACCAACTATTGAATATACACTCTTATCATATATAGTACCATGTTGTAATGTATAAATATCACTAAAATTACTTTTATTTTTAAAGTTATAAGTGAAATCATAAAGAGGCTCTTGGTTAATTGCTTTGTTAAATAATTCCATTTTTAAATTAATATCTTCATTTTCAAAAAAATGTAAATAATAGCCATTACTCATAGCCGTAATTTTATTTAAAAATATTCTATTTGTATCAGAACCAACACCAAGAACAAAAAACTTTAATTTTGTTAATTGTTTAAATTTAACCAATAATTTTTTATCTCTAATTTCATTTAAGGTAGCTTGTCCATCTGTAATCCAATAAATATAAGTATTTTTTCTCTCTTTTTTAAGAGCATTAATTAAAGATAAAATATCAGTACCATTTTTAATTTTCATTTCTAATAATTTATTATATACAGTTTTTATATTTTCCTCATTTGCATCTTTAAAGTCATTAAAAATGGGTTCAACAACATTAGAAAATGTTAAAAGTTTAAATTTATCACCAGTATGCATAGTATTTAAAACTTTTTTAAATACTTCAACAGATTTTGATAATTTCAACCATTTCATAGATAAAGATCTATCAAAGATAATTACTATATTTTTAGCTTCAAAAGTTTTATCAGTATTTTTAACATTTTCATTTAAATAAAAATCCCCCTTAAAAAAACCAGTTTTGTCTTGATATCTTTTACCATTATTATCTGGAGAATAATCAATTCTTACTTTTTTTAAATTTTTGTAAGTCAATAAATTAAAATTAGTTTTTTTAAAATCATAATTAAGAGTAAAAATAAAATCTTTATCAAAAGTTATATTTTGTTTTTTATACTGAAAAGATACATTATTTTTATTTTTTACTAAGTTTGAATTATTTTCATAATCAAAAGGAGCAATTAATCTTAACTCACCATAAGGAACTTTATTACTGTACGAGAAATTAAATTCAAGATTTTTGATACTTGAATTATAATTTTTAAATAAAACTGGTTTTAGGGGTAAATAATAATTCATAGTTAAAAAATTAATTGGCAAAAGCTCTGTATATTCTATTTCAATTCTTTTGTAACCATTAGCAACTATAGGATAGACATTTACTTTGAATTTATTTACAGAAAAATTGTTTTCTTGTTCAAACAAACCTGGATCTATTAACCTTGCCTTTATTTTTTCATATAAAGACCTAGCCTTTTTCTTTTCCATTATCACGCCTTTAATTCTATTTCCATCTTCCCATATAGCAAAATTTGAAATCATTGCATTATCAGGCATGGTAAAAATATATTCACCTTCTTGGTCATAATTTTTATGATTTTTAAATATTTGCATAATTTTAACATTAACAAATAATGCATCAATTTTAACATCAACTCTCATTTTTTCTATTGAAAGAATTTTATCATTTGGATAATGAGAACCTCTAGGAACTATCACTCCTGCTTCAGCAAATACTAAACTAGGTACAATAAGTATGAATAATAAAAATAATCTTTTCATAACACCTCATTAATTGAATACATCATTCTATTATAAACTACCAAGAATTGCAATAATTAAAGAAATTTTTGATATTTTTTATTATGATAATCTTAATAAATGCTTTCTTTATCTATATTTTGAGCAATTACAATTCTTATCATATCAATTTTTTCTTTATTATCAGTACGCATAGCTATAACTAAATCAAGTAGTTTTGAAAATAATTTTATATTAGCATCTTCAACTGTTTTATCATATTCTATCAAATATTTATTTTCTATGGTAAACATAATATTAATATAGTCATAATTTCCTTTATTTGTAGTTTCTAGTTCTTTTGCAAATTTTTCTTCGTTTTGCAGATCAGCTTTAAGTTTTTCTCTTAATTTTTTACCGTCTTTTATGACTATAAAATTTTCTATGCTAATCTCATTATTTGTAACTTGCTCATTTTGTTTATCAGATAATATTCTAAATATTTTCTCTATGTTGTGTGTTTGCTTTTCAAAATCATAGTTATTAACAGCTTCTTGGTTTTTTATTATCGTATCATTAATATCTTTTAAAGCACCATGTTTTTTGCTCATAATAATTTTATAATAACTATGTTTTTTAGACTTATCCTTAATTATATATATTATTATAAATAGTACTCCTGCTCCTATAGCCATAAAAAGCATATTGGCAAAATCACTTCCATCATCTTTAACATAAACACCTGCTCTTTTTTTATAAGGGGCATAATACCCTGTTCCTTTTCTTTTAGTTCCAGAGTAAGAACTTCTTGAAGAACTAGAGCCAGAATAAGAGCTACTTAAAGAGCTAGATTTTCTTGATGAAAATCCTCTTGAGCCACTTCGTCCCCCGCTTCTTCTTCCCAATAAAGAAACACTAAAAAATATCATCAATAGTAAAATAAAGAATCTCATAGTTTCTCCAAATAAAAATTTGCACTTATTATAGTACAATTTTTATTTAAATCAAATTTTAATTCATTTTAAACCCTATGAAACTTCTTATCCAAGTCATACCTTGATATCTTATAGTAAACTGGCCTTCCATGGGGGCAATTTGCAGAAAACTCATATTCATCCATTAATTTCAATAAACTTTCCATTTCATACTTGTTTAATTCATCTCCACCTCTCACAACAGAATGGCACGAAATAGTAGAAAATATCTTTCTAATGGTGTCTTCATAAGCTAGTGAAAATCCAGTTATTAGATAATCATCAATTATTTCTTTCATTAAAATTTCTATATTTTTTCTATTCAAAATCACAGGTATTTTTCTAATAGTAATGGTGTTAACACCAAAAACTTCAATTTCAAAGCCAATTTCATTAAAAAATGATAAATTATCCATAAAAATAGCAAATTTTTCAGGACTTAGCTTAATTACAGTAGGAATTAATAAGTTTTCTTGTGGTATTTTCTTTTTTTCATAATCCTTAACTAGTCTTTCGTAACCAATTCTTTCATGTGCTGCATGTTGATCTATAATAATTAATCCATCATCTCCTTCACATAAAATATATGTTTTCATTATTTGACCTATTACTTTTAAAGAAGAAAAATATGAGTTTCTTTCTTCAAAAAAATTTTCATTATTTTGCTTATAATCTAATGACCTATTAACGAAATCAGCAGAAAATAATTCTTTATTATTTGAAGTCGGAGATTTAAAAAAATAATCTTCAGCACTAACCTCTAAATGAACACCGGCTATCTTTTCATTAGATTCAGATTGACATCTAGCATCTTGTATCTCTTTAGAACCTAGTTCTCTTTTTACCCATGGTGTTTTTGCCAATTCTCCTTCTATAGTTTTAGATATAATTTGATGAACCATTTGCGAATTATTAAATCTTACTTCCATTTTTTGAGGATGTACATTTACATCAACAAGCCTAGGGTTTATTTTAAAGAATATAATAACAAAAGGATACTCTCGGGGCTCTATTATATTCCTATAACCATGAGAAATAGCATGAATAAGCATTTTATCTTTAATGAATCTTCCATTGATAAATACAAATAAATGATTACTCCTTTTGAATGCTAACTCTGGATTTGAAATAAAGCCCTCAATTTTAAAGTCTTCAATATCTAAATTTATAGGATATAAATCCTTAGATTCTTTAGTAAATAAAGTAGCAATCCTCTCTGATTTACTATGACTAGGATATTTTTTTAATAACTTGTTATTTTTGTAAAAAGTAAAGGAAATATTATGATAAATCATTAAGAACTTAGAAAATACATCATATAAATATGAAAATTCAGTATTTTCTTTTTTTAAAAATTTTCTTCTAGCAGGAACATTAAAAAATAATTCACTAACAGTTATTTTTGTTCCTTCATTCATAGCAATTGGAGATTCAGAAATTATATTTCCACCTTCAATTGTAATTTGATAACCTATTTCAGCTCCTTGTTTCCTTGAGGCAATTTGAAATTTTGAAACAGATGCAATTGAAGGCAAGGCTTCACCCCTAAAACCAAGTGAACTTATTGCAAATAAATCAGATTCATCTTTAATTTTACTAGTAGCATGTCTTAATATTGCTAGCTTTAAATCTTCTTTATTCATTCCTTTTCCATTGTCAGAAACAACAATTTTACCAATTCCACCTTTATCAACAAAAACCTCAATTTTGTCGCTTTGGGCATCTATGGAATTTTCTATTAATTCTCTCAAAATAGAGGACGGTCTTTCAACCACTTCACCGGCTGCAATTTTATTTATAAGAGTAGAATCTAGTATTTTTATTTCAGTCATTTTAATCCTTATGTATTTTTATAAGTTTATGGGTCGTTTAACCAATAAGTTGTTTAAACTCCCAAATTTTAGCTTATAATAATCTAAAATTTAAGAAAAGTAAAATATAAATAACATTATAAGTAATTTTCACTTTATAGGATTAAATTATTATAACTTTAGTTTTAATTACAAAAATCAAAAAAAAATTGCATAATCAAAATAATGAGTTATAATAAGGAATAGGACTATTGTGATTAAAGATTTTAGAACAATGATGAATTATTTATCGATATTATGAATATGCTTCTAAAAGATAGATTAACCCAAGACGAGATTAAATATATTACAAAAGAAGAAGAGTTAAAAGAAGCTTACATCAAATATACATCTGTTATAGTTGAAGCTAAAAAAGTGGCTCAAGAAGAGAAGAGAAAAGCTCAAGAAATTCAAAAGGAATTAAAAGAGGAGAGAGAAAAAGCAAAAAAAGATAAAGAAACTATGGTTTTAAATATGCTTAAAAGTGGATTACCTATAGAACGAATCAGTATTTACACTAACTTAACTAAGCAAGATATAGAACTTATAAAGAAAAAATTTAAAGTCAATAAATAATATTAAATAAATAAAAGTTATTATACTCTAATCGTTTTCCTATGGAGATTATTATAAAATAAAGTTAATTATAAAAACAGATCAAGATAAATAGTCTTTATTAAATTTTTCCTTTACTAATCAACTAAGTTTCTGATATTATTTACTGAATAAAGTTTTACTGAATTATTAATGAGGGGCATATGTTTGATTCAAAAAAGATTGAAGAAATTCTAAAAACAAAAGACACATGGACACAAGACGAATTATTAACATTATTAAAAAAAAGACCAGCAATAAAAAAACGATTTACTACAATTAGCGATATGGAAGTGCCAATAATTTCTACTCCAGCTGACATTAAAGACTTAGACTATAATAAAGACTTAGGAATGCCTGGACAATATCCATTTACCCGTGGAGTTCAACCGTCAATGTATAGGGGAAGATTATGGACAATGAGACAATTTGCAGGTTTTGGGACAGCGGAAGACACAAATAAAAGATTTAAATTTTTACTTGAACAAGGTCAAACGGGATTAAGCACTGCATTCCACTTCCCTACATTAATGGGCTATGATAGTGACCACGAACGATCAATAGGAGAAGTAGGTAAAGTTGGTGTTGCAATAGACTCCCTTGCAGATATGGAAGCTCTTTTTGATGGAATTCCTCTTGATAAAGTATCTACTTCTATGACTATTAATGGCCCTGCAAGTATTTTATTGGCTATGTACATTGCTGTTGCAGAAAAACAAGGTGTAAGTGCAGATAAAATTATGGGCACAACTCAAAATGATATATTAAAAGAGTATATAGCTCAAAAATCATGGATTTTTCCACCAGAACCATCAATGAGATTAATTACAGATATGTTTGAGTATTGTACTACTAATGTTCCTAAATGGAATACAATTTCTATAAGTGGTTATCATATAAGAGAAGCAGGTTCTACAGCAATACAAGAATTAGCTTTTACTATTGCAGATGGAATTGAATATGTTGAATATGCACTAAAAAGAGGATTGAATATAGATGATTTTGCTCCGAGGTTGTCATTTTTCTTTGATGCTCATAGTGATTTCTTTGAAGAAATAGCAAAATTTAGAGCTGCAAGAAGGATGTGGGCTAGAATCATGAAAGAAAGATTTAAAGCCAAAAATAAAAAATCATTACTTATGAGATTTCATACACAAACTGCAGGAGTGTCATTAACTGCTCAACAACCAGAAAATAATATTGTTAGAATTGCAATGCAAGCTCTATCTGCAGTAATGGGAGGAACTCAATCATTACACACAAATTCAATGGATGAAACATTGGCCCTTCCAACTGAAAAAGCTGTAACAATTGCTCTTAGAACACAGCAAATACTTGCGGAGGAAACAGGTGTTGCAAATATGATAGACCCTCTTGCAGGTTCGTATTTTATTGAAGAATTAACAAATAAAATGGAAAAAGAAGCATTAATATATATTCATAAAATTGATAAAATGGGAGGTATGGTTAAGGCAATAGATAAAGGATTTCCACAGCTTGAAATAGGTAATGCAGCATATCAATATCAAAGACAAATTGAAACAAAAGAAAGAATCCAAGTTGGAGTTAACAAATATGTAAATAAAAATGAAAAAATAGATATGAGTATTCTAAAAATTGACCCAGAAACAGAAAAAAAACAAATAACTTCATTAAAAAAATTAAAAAAAGAAAGAAATAATGAATTAGTTAATAAAAACTTATTTACACTAAAAGAAAAAGCTAATACATCTGAAAATTTAATGCCTTTTATTATTGATGCAGTAAAATCTTATGCTAGTTTAGGAGAAATTATTAGTACCTTAAAAGAAGTTTTCGGAGAGCATCAAGATCCTGGATATTTATAATGACACGAGAAAATAATAATATATTTCAATATATTAAAAAGAATAAAAAAATTTACCTTGATAGTTTTGCCTTAGAAATGAATCTTCCAATTATGGAAGCACAAAGAATACTAAATAAATTAGCTGAACAACAAAATGCAGAAGTCCGTGTTGATAATGATGGAAAACTTATATATATTTTTAAAAAAGATTTAGATATTAATGAAAAGTTTATTAAAATACTTATAGACATACTCAAAGGAGTATTGAAGGCAGGAAAGGATATATTTGTTTCTGTTAGTAAAATATTAATGTTACTAGTATTTATTAGTTATAGCTCTATCTATTTTGTAATGCTTATATTTGGATTTTTATTATCAACTCTTATCTTTTCAGGACTTCAAAGTTCAGATAAAGAGCTTGTAGATAGTGCTCCTATTAGTATTAAAGAATCTATAAATGATTTTCTGAAAATGATGAATTATGCCTTTACTTTAAAAAGTTTTCATGAAAAAGGATACAATATAAATACTAATAGGCCGTTTCATGAAAAAATATTCTCTTTTGTTTTTGGTGATGATTTTTATATAAAAACAATAGATAACCAAGTTAACATACTTAGATTTATAAAAAATTATCATAAAATAACATTATCTGATATAATTAATCTAACAGGTTTATCTGAAAGTAAAGCACAAAAATTAATTTTATCAGTAATAGTAAAATATGATGGTGAAATTTCTGTTAGTGAAACGGGAGTAATATATTATAAATTTAATAACTTTGATTTTAGGGGTTTAGAGAAAGGAAGTTTTTCTTATATTTGGGATAGAAAGATGCCTGAATATAAATTAAATATAAATGATGATGACACTAATACTAAAATTATTATATTTGGTATTGTAAATCTAACTATGTCTACTATTGTTAGTTTAGGTGCATTTGATGGCAATAAACTAATATCTCCAGGATTATATAGTTATTTAAAGTTTTGGTATGGCGATCTTTCTCTATTTTATTCTTCTATTTTTTTTATATTACCAATAATAAGATATCCCTTTGTTTTAATAAAAAGAAATACAGCAAAAAAAATAAATTATATTTATTATTTATTTAATGATTTTTCATTTGATATCAAAAGAGATTTTGTAGATATGGATGAGACAGATGATGATGCTGAAGTTTATTTATTTAAAAATTATCCAAATATTTTTATACATGATTTTATTGATAATAAAAATGTAATAGATTTAACAAGATATCATGAGGAGATTAAACTTACATCTAATAATAATCCCAAAAATATTAAAATATTTGATCCAGATGATGTTGATTTTTTAGAGAGCTTTGAGGATTTTTAATAGTTAATCGTTTCAGTTCTTCTTGGTCTGATTGTGATAGTATATTTTTTTACACTACCAACATCTTTAATCGTGATAAAATAGGTACCTTCATACAAGTCTTTTGTTAAAGTTCCTACCCCTACAGAACGATTATTTATTAAAATAGTTGGGTTACGATTAGTTACAACTTTCAGTGTTCCTTTTTTAAATTTGATAACTTGTTTTAATTCTTCATCCTTTTTTATACGAACATTAATAGTACTAGAAATCATTGCTGATTTGTTTTTTAATTTCAATTTATGACGCCCAACAGGCAACCTATACTCTGCTAAAGGAGTTGAACCTATTTTACGATTATTTAAATAAATATCTGTAAAAGGCACAGTATTAATTGTTAATGTTCCTGTATCCTTTTGAACATCTTTTTTTACAGTATCTTTAATTACATTTTCAGTTGTATTACTTGCTTCATTTTTAACATTCTTTTTTATAGTACTAGATTTTAATTTTAAAAAGATTGGCTTTGAAATTGATGAGTTATATTTTTTTAATCGTTCTGTTTTATAGCCATTTTTAACAACCTTTATTGAATATCTACTTTTAGGTTTTATAGAATAATTAGAAATTGGAGATTTTCCTATTTTTTTACCATTAACATAAATTAAAGCACCACTTGGGCTTGTTTCAATTGTAATATCTTTATATTTTATACTAGTTCTCTTTAATTTAATTTTTACTTGCAATGGATTTCTTTCAGACAAGATAATATTTTTAGTTTCAGGTTTATAGCCATCTAACTTTACTTGTAAAAGATGCTTGCCTTCTGATAAGTTTTTAATTACCAAAATTTCCGAATCTGGATTATCATATTTTATACCATCAAAAAGTACTATAGCTTTTTTAGGAAATTTAGTTACAACAAGCTTAGCGTGTCCCAAGATAACATTACTTGCTTCCAATTTAAAATCAAGCCTAGTAATATCCTTTGTAAAAGTAAATGTTTTAACAACAGATTTAAATCCATCCTTTTCTAATTTAACATTATATTCTTTACCAATAACAAAATCAACAATGGTATCTGTTGTGGAGCTATACCGTTTCCCATTAATAATAATATTAGCTAGCGAAGGAACTGATTTCACAGGAATTTTAAGAGATTTTCCTTTATCAATGATATCACCATTTCCAAAATTCATGGTATCTTGTACCTTAAGGGTACATTTTGCAATACCCGTTTTACTAGTACAATACTCTCCTTCCTCACATGAAATATTTGCTATTTTACAAGTCGGTTTACAGGTTCCATCTCTATCATTATCTTGATAGTTTTCATCACATAATGTGCAATCTTTTCCTCTATAGCCCTTAGGACATTTAACAAGGCTACACTCTTTTCCAAATTTATAATATCCTTTACTACAAATAGAACAATCTTTACCTGTATAACCAGTAGGACAATTTTTATTTGCAACAACAATAAAATAAGTTCCTATTCCAATTACAATAACTGCTAATATTGCAATTAATGCAATAATTAATCCTTTATTTCCACCAGTATTATAATCCCTATATGAGCCCGTATCTTTTGCCGTTCCATAAGATAATTGAGAAGCTGATGAACTTAATGGATTTGTCATATATCCACTATTTGTTCCTGAATTCATACCAAGAGTGCCAGAACTATTTAAAAGTTGTGACAACTGGGATAAATTTGAACTTTCAGTAGATGGAGGAACATTGGATGGTTTTTCTGAATCTAACATATCTGTTAATAAAAATTCATCTGGAGCTTCTTTTAGAAGTTGTTCATGACGAATTTTTACTTTTTCTATTCTGTCTTCAAATGTTTTTTTCATCCACTTAGATAAATCAACATTTGAAGAAGGTTTAGGATACTCTCTTAAAAAATCTTCCAATGCAACATGAAAACCTCTACAATCTTCGTAACGATTATCTCTATCCTTTTCTAACGCTTTCATTAAGATATCATTTAATTTTTTAGGATACTTAGGATTAACATCTATTGGTGCTTTAATTGGCTCTTCTGTTATCATTCTCAGTGTTTTTAATTCAGAATCAGACTTAAACAATCTTTTTCCTAAAGTAATTTCATACAAAACAATTGCAAGAGCAAATAAATCAGACCTTCCATCAAGTTTTTTACCAAGAGCCTGTTCAGGACTCATGTAAGCGAATTTACCTTTTAAAGTACCAGCTCTTGTTTCCTGACTTTGAGTTGCAGCTTTTGCAATACCAAAATCAACGATTTTAGCTGAACCAGTATAAGTTACAAGTATATTTTGAGGTGAAATATCTCTATGAACAATATTCATAGATGTTCCGTACATATCAGTCAGAGTATGAGCATAATACAAGCCTGCTGCTGCTTGAGAAATTATATTTACAGAAAGTTGCAAAGGTAAAAAATGTCCTTGCTTAATTGATGTTTGTAAAATACCCTTTATATCATCACCTGAAATATATTCCATTGCAATATAGTATGTATTTTGCTCTTTACCTAAATCATAAATCTGCACAATATTTGAATGATTTAATTTTGCCGCAATTCTTGCCTCATCTAGAAACATTGTAACAAATTCTTTATCATGGGTAAAATGTGGTAAAATTTTCTTTATAACAACTAATTTTTCAAACCCCTCAACACCCGTTTGTTTAGCTAACCATATTTCAGCCATACCACCGGTTGCGATTTTATCTAGTAATATATATTTTCCAAAATTGACAGCCATGCTGCTCCTCAATAGTAAAGTGCTATTTTATGAAATTTTACATCTAATTGTCAATAAATTTAATTATTACTTTAGTTTTTTAACTTTTTCTTTAAGATGTTTGTATAATTTTTGATAATAAGGTACTTTATTACCACTTAATTCCTTATTTAAAGTAGCTTTAGCTTTTTTAAACATCCCGTTTCTTATATATAAATTTATTAAATAAATTGCTAATTTTTCTTTTTGAATATTATTATTTGTACTATTTAAATTATCAATTAATACCGATTCTCGTTCCTTAAACTTAGATTTTCTCAAAAACTCATAAAATAATCTTGTTTCTACAGATGTGGGCTTAATATTTAAAGAATTTAATTTTGATATTGCTCCTCTGTTTAAATACAATGAGGCAAGTTCTGTTTTAAACCTATTAGCCCCATTTGATTTTTTATACGCTAAATCAAATAACGATTGTGTATTTAAAATATCATTATCCCTTAAAAGCTGATAGCCCTTAAGTAAAAAAACGTCTGGATTATCTTTAAATTTAATTTTAGTTTTTTCATATAATTCATCAAATTTTTTATCATCTGTATATAAATAATAAGTCATTTTTGATAAATATTTCCACATGTTATTTAATTTTTTTAACTTTTTAACTTTAACAATAGAATCACTATACTTATTACTATCAATTTGGTAATGGTAAAGTAATTTATAATATAAGGTTATACTAGGTGAATTATTAGGAATTTCTTTTTTTATATTTTCTACATTATTATTTAAAATCATTAATAATTGAGTTTCATTTTTTTCTGCTTTTTGTTTTTTATCATTATTGAAAATCATAAAAATTAAATATGCTATAATTGCAACAACAAAAAGTACTCCAATAATCGTTATAGTATTTTGTCTTTTTTGATATGAGAATTCTTTTTCTAGTTCATCTAAAATATTAATTTCCAAAGATTCTTTATCTTTAATTTGAACTTCTTGTTTATAATCTTCCCCCCTTTCATTTAATTCTTTTAATGCCTTTTTTTTAATATCATCAAGAGATTCAATAACGGTTGTTTCAATATTAAAATTTGCAGTAGTTGTGTTACCAACATTTTTAAATCTTTTTTCAAAGGCATTTTTTATATCTGGAGAATGAGGAGCAATTTCATAAGCTTTTGTCAATAATATTTCAGCTCTTTCATCTATTCCCTTTTTAAATAATATTTTAGATAAATAATAATAACTATCTGCACACTCTGGTGCAAATTTTATAGTTTCTCTTAAAGATTGTACGGCTTCCACGTTGTTATCAATTTTTATATATAATTTAGCTAATAAAATCTTAGGTTCAATATAATCAGGATATCCCTTTATACCATTTAATAATATTTGTATTGCTTCTTTATACTTTTTTTTAGTAAATAATCTTTTAGCTAGAGGGTAAAATGCTATTGATCTGGGTTCTCTTTTAAAGTACCTTAGTAAATCAATATCACTCAATTTATATAATTCTTTTAATTTACTTTCCTGCTCTATTCTTTTCACTTTTCCTCTAAACAAAAGTCATTGGGATAGGTTACATTGTTTTATTTAAGTTGTCAACAATCTTTAGATTTATTTTTTTTCAAAACTCCAATAATAAATACCCAAGATTAAATAAAATTAATTATTCATTGAAAAATATAAACCAATTCCAGTTAATTTATTTTAATACAGATAAAAATCTAACTACTTGTAAAGTCAATAAAAAAGCCTCCAATGTAAAAAAAAAACTAAAAAACACAAAAAACTATTGACATTTAACAATAAAATATGTATTTTATAACTCGAATGCGGGTGTAGCTCAGCGGTAGAGCACGACCTTGCCAAGGTCGGGGTCACGGGTTCAAGTCCCGTTACCCGCTCCACTTTATTAGGGCGCCATAGCCAAGTGGTTAAGGCAGTGGTTTGCAAAACCTCCACTCTCCAGTTCGAATCTGGATGGCGCCTTTTTGTTACTTAGCAATTGTGCCCTATGATACCTTCTTTTAAAATGAAATTATGACAAAATCAGGATATATAGCAATAATTGGAAAACCTAATGTTGGTAAATCAACATTTATTAATGCCTTTATAGGTGAGACCATTTCCATTATAACAAGAAAAGCCCAAACAACTAGAGATAAGATACTTGCTGTTTATACAGATGAAAATACGCAGATTATATTTTTAGATAGCCCAGGCATTCATATTTCCAAAAAGGAAATAAATCAATTTATGCTTAAAGAAGCAATTTCTGCAATAAAAGATGCTGATTTAGTTCTTTTTTTAGTTGAATATAATAATTCACAAATGGATAAGGTAAATAAAAAAATTTTAGATTACACATTATCAAAAAATAAGCCTATAATTCTGTTGATAAATAAAATAGACAAATACAAAACTCCAGTAAAAATGCTTGAAGCTATAGATTTTTGGAAAAAACAAGCAGATTTTAACGAAATTATACCTATTTCTGCATTTAAGGGTTTTAATCAGAAACTTTTACTAAAAGAATTTAAAAAATACCTACCGGAACACCCTTTTTATTATCCAACTGACTTTTTAACAGATAAGGATGAGAGATTTATTATTTCTGAATTAATCAGAGAGCAAATTTTATTATTAACTCATGAAGAAATACCTTACGATAGTGCTGTAGTAATAGATAAATTTTTAAACATAGAAAATAATATAACAGTTGATGCCACAATAGTACTAGCAAGAGAAAGCCAAAAAAGAGTAATTTTAGGAAGTAAAGGAACTATGATTAAAAAAATAAGAGAAAATGCACAAGAAAATGCCATAAATATTTTAAATAAAAATATAAAACTCAAAATTTTTGTTAAAATAGATAAAAATTGGAGTACCGTTAATGAAAAGATAGAAAAATTAGGTTACAGTAATAAAACTGACTTAAGTGATTTTCTATAGGCAATACGAGGATAAAATGAAAGAAATAGTCGCAGTAATAGGAAGACCTAATGTAGGAAAATCTTCTTTATTTAATAGGTTGGTTCAAAAAAAATTAGCCATTGTTCATAACATGCCTGGAGTAACAAGAGACAGAAATTATGCAAACGCTAATTGGGACGATTATAATTATTTGCTTGTTGATACTGGCGGAATTGATTTCACAGAGGATAAAGAAATCTTTAAAGAAATGATGGAACAAGCAAATATGGCCATGGAAGAAGCAACTAAAATCATTTTTATGATGGATGCTAAAGATGGAGTAAATGTTGCAGACGAAGAACTTGTTAATTATTTAAGAAAATTTAAAGATAAAGAAATTTTTTATGTAGTAAACAAAATTGATACCCCAGATAAAGAAGATATCGTTTTAGCTGACTTCTATTCATTAGGTATTCCTAATTTATACCCAATGTCTGCACAAAGTAAACGAGGTATTACCGAGTTAATGGATGATGTTTTTAAAAACAGCACTCCAACAGGTGCAAAAGAAAGTCAATATTTAGCTAAAATTGCTGTTATAGGTAAACCAAATGTTGGAAAAAGTTCCTTAATTAATAAATTATTAGGTCAAGATAGGTTATTAGTTCATGATGAAGCAGGAACAACTAGAGATAGCATTGATACTGAAGTTACTTACTACAAAAATAATTTTTTATTTATTGACACAGCAGGAGTTAGAAGAAAGGCAAGAATCAAATATAGTTTAGAAAAATTTATGGTTGTGAAAGCATTCATTTCTATAGACAGAGCAGATGTTGTATTGTTGGTAATCGATGCAACACAAATGATTACAGACCAAGATAGAAGGTTAATTGGTTTAGCTCAAGAAAAAGGAAAACCAATTATTATTTTAGTAAACAAATGGGATTTAATTGAAAAAGATGCAAAAACTCATAAAAAATTTAAAGAAGAATTAGAATATGAATTAAAAGAACTTGTAAATCCTGAAGTTTTATTTATTTCTGCATTAAATGGTCAAAGAGTATTTAAAATTTTTGATATTGTTTCAAAAGTTATGGAACAGTCAAGCCTAAGAATTTCAACTGGTGAATTAAATAGATTTATGCAAGAAGTTATTAATGGGCGTCCTCATCCTATTGTTAAATCTAAAAAAGTAAACATGAAATACATTTCACAAGTTGCAACAAATCCACCCGTTTTTATGATTAGTACTAATCATTCTGAATTAATTAGAGATTCGTATACGAGATTTATTTTAAATCAATTAAGAAAAAGATATAATTTTGGTTCTGTACCAATTAGAGTTTTGTATCGTAGTACATCAAAACCTAGCCCAACTTAATCAACATCAGTTACTTCTTTTCCTTTTTTATACTTTTTTCCATCAAAAATAACTTTTGAGCCCATTATAAAGGGGTCATGTTCATATAATAAAGTCCAATTTTCTTCAACAGCTTGTTTTAATAATATTTCTTTTTCTTTCATGGTAATTAGAGGCTGAATGTCATAGCCCATAACAAAAGGAATGTTGATATGCGAGGAAGTCGGTATTGTATCAGCGGTATAAAGGTAGGTTTCATTATTAAAATTAAATTTTACAAGTTGTTGCCCTATAGTATGGCCATATTGAGGGATTAATTCTATTTCATTAAATAAAGTTTGATTTCCATCTATTAAATTTAGTTGATTTGCTTCTTGAATAGGGAGAAAATTTTCTTTTAAATATGAAGCCCTTTCTCTAATTGGAGAGCTCATTGCATGGTTAAAATTGTCTTTTTGAATATGATAAGTAGCATTTTTGAAAGTAGGAACTAATTTTCCGTTTTCATTTATAATAGTGTTGCCTCCAGCATGGTCAAAGTGTAAATGAGTAATTATTACATCAGTAATATCATCTGCATTAATAGAATTTTCACCTAAATTAAGCATTAAATCTTGATTTCTATTAACTTTAAAAATCTTGTCAAATTTTTCGTTATTTTTATGTCCAATTCCTGTATCTATAAGTATTTTCTTATCATTAAGCTCAATATAAGTAGTTCTCATTGCTAAATCAATTCTGTTTTTATCATCAGCAGGATTTGTTTTACTCCATAAAGTTTTAGGAACAACACCAAACATAGCTCCACCATCAAGAGCAAACATTGTATCCATAATTGCTATTACTTTTTTAATCATTACTTACTCCAAAAGTTTATAATTTATAGCTTATCATATTTGATAGTTATAAATAAAATTTTTATATTGAAAAATAGCCTAAGGTCTATTTTTTAAAAAAGTAACCAGCAAGCTGTTTCTTTTTTTATTATTTTATATTCATAAATTTGAATAAATTTACTAGTAACAAGTCTAATATAATTCTAAGGAGGTGTCTTATGTTAGTAAAATTTTTTATGTTATGTATAGTGTTGATATTTTCTACTAATCTAGTTGCGACAACCAAAACCACAAAACTTGTTAAAATTGATGATGAAGAAGTTAATAGTAATAATATTAGTTTAAGTGGTGATTTTAATGGTAATAATATAAATGAAATTGCCAATAAAGTATATCAACAGCTTTCAACAGATAAAAAAATTGAAAAATTAAAGAAAGATAGAGATTTATATAGTATAATTCTGCAATTTGATAATTTTAAAAATAAAACAAATCAGCATATACCGACCACTGCTTTACAAAGTATGATTACTAGAATTTTGATTATTAAAAGAAAGGGGTTTCGTGTAATGGCCTCTAAAAGATTAATAAAAAAAATACAGCAAGAAAAAGAGGCAGATGATAAATCTTTGGGAAGTGGTTTAAAACCATATTTTATATTTACAGGAGCGTTAAAAGGAGGGAAGAAAGAAATAAAAGGTGATTTTAAAATTTATAGTTATATTTTTGAATATAAACTAATTAATTCTAATAATAATGTGGTATATCAAAATAGTGTTACAGTTAAGAATAGAGTTAAAATAAGAATACCTATTTGGGTAAAAATGAAGGATGGAGCCTATTTTGCTCAAAATAAACAATTTTTTATTTCTATTGGAACAAGTAAAGATTCAAAAAAAGAATCTATTAAAAGTTCTAAAAGAAAATTGGTGAAAGTACTAAATAAATATCTTCAAGAGCTATATAAAGTTTATGATGAAAATAAAAAAACAGATAAACTCACAAAAAAACAATTAGAAAAGAATATTGTTCAAGTTTTAGAAATTGCAGTAAAAGAAAAATTTAAAATTGCGGAAATAAAAGATAACTGGACAAATCCAAAAAACAATAAAGTTTATACTCTTTTAATTTTAGATTTTAAAACTTTTCAAAACTTAGTTAATAAAGATAATGGTTTTAATAAAAATTTTGTAAATAAATTTAAAAAATACTCTGAAACAAGCTTCAACAAATTAAAAACTACTATTGAAAGTCCTAAATCCAAATCTAAATCTAAATCAAAAAAAGTACAGGATAATAAAAAAATAATCAATAGACCTAAATGGGTTATGGCTGGAGCAGGTACTTTTACTATAAAAGGCAAAAAAGTTTTTAGAGTTCTTGGCCTTAGTGCAAACATAGAAACAGAGATGAAAACTATGCAAAACTCAGTTAATGATGCTAAAAAGAACCTCTCTTTTGTTATGAGGCTATATTTTAAAGCTTTAAATAATTCCTATAAAAAATTACCAAAATTTAAAAAAGATATAACTCTTATAAAAAAATATATGGATAAATCAGAATATCCCAATGCTCAAACCATAAACAGATGGATAGAGCCTCGTTATAAAAGTATATATACTCTTTTGGAGATAGATTTAAATGATTTTCAAAAAGAAATCAAAAAAATAAAAGGTCTTTCTCGTAGATTTATTGAAACTTTTGATGAGCATTCAGCAAAAGCTTATAAGGAAGTAAATGGAAGATTAAAAAAAGTTGGTGATTTTTAAAAAACTGCTTGAAAGTTTAAAATAATTGTATTTTTTATTATATAAAAAAAGCAAAAAAACTTGATATTATACTCTCTTTATGCTAGAAAGAAGCATATTACTTTTTAGAAAAAAATGCTTACAAATTACAAATTTTTTCTTCAAAAAAATATTACAAAATAAGAGGAAGTCCTTAAACAAAGATAAGAGTTATAAAGCAGTAATGTTATAAAGCTAACATCTTTATAAATTTATTTATTACATAGTTTAAGCTATGTTTGTTTAAGGATAGAAGAGATGAAAAATTTTATTTTTTTATTGCCTTTTAGTTTAATCTTTTCCATCAGCTTTAATTCTTGTGGCACCAATAATGAAGAAGTGTTTAATACAACTGATTATATTTATGTTATAATAAATATAGGTAAACAGACAGATATACCAAATAGAGAT
>Ga0256842_1000219_pt1 | contig 50619 bp, 39 predicted proteins | sample 4559240metaG_FD_185973 | JGI IMG/M metagenome (GOLD analysis project Ga0256842, IMG submission 185973) | Hydrothermal vent microbial communities from Guaymas Basin, Mexico - 4559-240 | ecosystem: Environmental > Aquatic > Marine > Hydrothermal vents | place: Mexico: Guaymas Basin | collected... | reverse complement strand
CGTAACGTCTCATCATATAAAGACGTTTAAGCATTTTCTTACGAGAAGCTATTTTGAATTTCTTACGCTTTTCAGTTTCCGTTTCATGGAAACGGCGAGCACGAGCTTCAGTAACGATTAAGTTACGGTCAGTCTGCTTCTTGAAACGGCGATAAGATGCATCAAAATTATCATCTGAACGAAGTACAATACCAGGCATATCACATCACCCACTTTCTTTTAAAATTTTTTGGAAAAGAGATTGTAGCTTAAATTAGATTAAATCTAGGTTTATAATATTGTTACACTTAGAAACAAAATGCCAATATATAATTTATATATATAAATTAAAGCTATTTATATATAATATTTTATAATAATTCTTTTAGAAAATAAATATTAGGAATTATTATGACATACACAAAATTATTAGGTTCAGTAGCTTTAGCAACACTTTTAGCAACAAGTTTTACAGGTTGTGATAGCGATGATGATACGGATACAACAGATCTTGAAACAAAAATCACAACAACAGAACAAGCCTTAGCAGATGCAGAAGCTAAAGCAACAACAGCTGAATCAGCATTAGCAGATGCTGAAACTAAAGCAACAACAGCTGAAACAGCTTTAGCTGATGCTGAAAATATTTTAGCTAGTGTATCATCTGAACAAGTTGTAATAGCAGAGTTAAAAATAGCTTCAAATAAAGCAATATCAGCATCTTTAGTTGGTGTAGAAGATAATGATAAAATTCCTTTTGCTGGTGGAAGTTTCTCTCCATATGAAAGAGTTGCTATTTTCCCAACAGTTAAAAAAGCTGATGGTACTATAGATTATGAAGCAACGTATGCAAAAGTTTCAGAACTTGCAAATACATTTGCTAAACATGTAGCAAATGTTGATGAGCCTACTTCAGATAGTGAAACTTTTAAAGCTACAAACTGGATTTTAGCTGGGTATGAGTCTACAGAAACTGCAACAGATGAAAATGTTAAACATCACATGTTAGGTATTCCTACAAAACATCCAATCAATCCAACTTTACCTATCTCTCCTGCAAATACTAAAAAAGTAAAAGTTGTTGAAATATGTAACTCTGGTTATGCAGGTAAAGCATTAGGTGTTACAAATGTTGGTGGAGAAAATGGTGCTAAAGTTGCAGAGGGTGTTTACCACTCAACAGCTCTTCCTTGTGAAGTAACTATCTATAATGATGATAAAGCTATCTATGTAGATATGTTAAATCCTGAGACTATTTTTACTCTTTTCTTTACAGAAGTATTTACATCTGCTGAAATGGCAAATACAGATTTTAAAGCTGAAATGATGGCTCTTCCAACACAAGTTAAAAAAGAGATAACTGCTATGGTTTACAGTGCTTTTGAAGCTGAAACATTTACTAAAACATCTATAAAAATGGGGACTATCTTCTCTTCAATGAGTAAAGCATTAGGAACAACAGATACAGCAAGTGGTGGAAATGAGCCATATAGACATTACTCATATACAAGTGATGATGCGACAGAGTTTACATCAACAGATGCTAAGCATATAGCTGAAAAAATTATTGCTGTTATGACAAAGGATACAGATACAAATGTTGGTGTTCAAGAGAGTGCTTTAAAAGCTCTTTTACCTAGTGATATTGCTGGTGTAACTCCATCATGGAGATCAGGAAGATTAGAGCCATTAAAAGTTCCAGGTGGGTCTTGGATAGTTGAAGCTTGTTCTCCAACTTATGCAAAAGAGGCATTAACAACTGGAGAATATCATACAGGTGCATTACCTTGTGAAATTTCTGTAATGGTTAATCCAGATGATAATAAAACTATTGATGTGTCGTTTTTAAACCCAGAATTTATGTTTGGTGCAATGTTTGAAGATTCTTTAAGTGGTATGGATGCAGATGCTACAACAGCATTTAATACTATTATCAATAATATTAATGGAGATTTAAAACAGATTGTTGATTATGCGATGGAGTATAATGTAACTGGTTTTGATGGAAGTAACACACAAATTACACCGATTAATTATTAGTAATAAATTTATGGTGGTCTGAGAGAGATTCGAACTCTCGGTGGTTTGCACCACACAACCTTTCCAAGGTTGCACCATCGGCCACTCGGACATCAGACCATATATTTTTAAGAGGTCGATATTTTATCCCTTTAATACTTAAAAGAACATCTTTCCCCTCGTAATGAAGAACAAATCTGGTCTATATCTTTTTTATTGATTATACATTCTAAATTTGATGAACCTGCTAGAGATGACGAGATAATTATTTCATCTTCTGCTGAGATAACGATTGTAGGAATATCAATATTTTCATCCTCCATAAATTGTAAAACTTCAGAGCTGATACCATCTGTAAGAAAAAAATCTAAAATGATAAAATCATAATGATTTTTTGTTAGTAACTCTTTAGCTTTATTTACTGTATCTGTTATAGTCATATTAAAGGTCATTTGGAGATGTTCCATTAATATTTTTTGATAACTTTCACTATCTTCAACAACTAAAACAGATTTTGCATCTTGAGGGGCCTGATTTACATGGTAAGTATGGGATTCTATCATAGGTGTTGTAATAGAGATAAAAAAGCTACTTCCTTTGCCCTCTTCACTCTCAACCCAAATTTTACCATTATGTAGCTCTTCAATGATTTTTTTACTTATCATCAGACCTAAACCTGTACCTTTATGCTCTTTTTGATAACTATTTTCCACTTGTGAAAAGGCTTGAAATAGTTTTCCTATAGACTCTTCTGATAAACCTATACCATTATCTTTTACTTCAAAAATATATCTGTGCTTATCTGCATTGTATTCAATACTTAGAGAAACATCTCCACCTTTTGGAGTAAATTTGATAGCATTTGTTAAAAGATTAATTAAAACTTGTCTAAATAAACTTTTATCTATATAGAGATTTAAAGATATAATATTTGGCATTTTAAGAGTAATATTTTTATTTTGAGCAAGTGTAGATGTTAATGTTTCTACCTCTTTTAAAACATCAGATATATTACTAAGGCTAGGTTTAAATTGCATCTTTCCAGCTTCTAGTTTTGCAAAATCTAAAATAGTATTTACAAGTTCTAAAAGATTCTTTCCAGCAATATTTATTTTTTCAACATACTTTTTAACATTAGGAGGAGTATCTTTTTTTATCATTAAAATTTGTGAAAAACCAGTAATAGCATTAAGAGGAGTTCGTAGTTCATGAGACATATTTGCTAAAAACATATCTTTTGATTTATTGGCACTTTCTGCTTTATCAGCAAAACTGATTAAAGATATTTCACGTTCTGTTACAGAGAGATGTAGGTCTAAAACCTCTAAAAGAAGGTTTATCATCTCAACAAGATAGTTACTATTATGATTTTCTTTGAGTTTAATACCTATAAAAAGATTTTGAGCTTTATATCTAATCTGTTTGACAATAGTAAACTTTTTATCAAAAATATTTTCTGTATGAACATGAATATTTTCTATCGCCCAGCTAAGTTCAGAGGAGATAGTTTCCTCTATCATCTTATTTAAAGTAGTCTCTAAACCACTTTTCTCAAACTCTTTTAAATCTTTATGATAAAAAAGTTCTGTCATATTTTTCATAGCATTTATACTAGAAGTTAAAGAGAGCTGACCATCTTCTAAGGAGTTTTTTAAAGATGTATCTAAGTGTAATTTTAACTCATCTGTATACTCTTTGAGTTGAGAGTATTTATCTGTAATTAATGTATCATCTTTAGCTAAAATAGCTTTTTTAAGTTGATGATATGTTATATGCCAATTATCATGGATAACCTGTATATCTGTTACATTAAAACCAAGAACATATTTATATTTTGCATTTTGTGTTAGGATATTTATAACTTTTCCAAACATACATTGAGTAGGGTTTTCTTCTATATCATCTAAAATTTTAACATCATGCATAGAGATAGCCATAGATATTTTTTGCATAATTAATTTATGAACATTAAAACCTATATAGAGTTCATTTTGTGCATTTATAGATTGAGATTGAGTTCTATTGGTATTTTTTTCTTTTTCTATATAGTAACCATCATTCATAAGATGTTCAACCAAACGTAAAAGTTTAGTAATAACAATTTTGTTAGCTTTTACAACTTCATTTACTTCAGACATTTTTGAAACTATTTCATTTATTGCCCAAAACCCATAACTTACTTTGGCTGGTTCTAATTTTATTGAGTAATGTACAGAACCTATAAAATGTACTTTTTCTATATAGTGTGCATCTACTGGAGCATTAAGAACAAAGGAAAGGAAATTTTTTATCTTTTTAAGAAGCATACTTCCATCAGTATGCGCTAGATAAACACTAAGATAGGGATTGTTTAAAAGATAATTTTGTGCAAATTCATCAATGATAATATCACTTAAAGAGTCTGCAAATTCTTTAAAATTATCTCTTGATTTTAAATCATCTTGAGAGATAAAAAAACTATTTAATAGTGTATTAATTTCATTTTGATGCATTTGGAACTCTTTTTAAATATATTTTTGAATAGTTTCTTTTAAGTGTGTCATATCTATAGGTTTTGAGATATAGTCGGTAAATCCATGCATTAACATTTTTTCTTTATCTCCACTTACTGCTAAAGCTGTAACGGCAATAATTGGCTTATTAAAATCATTTTTACGTAGCTCATTATAAAGAGTAAATCCATCCATCTCAGGCATATCTATATCACTTAAAATGATGTCATAGCTATCAAGGTTAAGTTCTAAAACATTTTTGGCTCTATCATAAACCTCTACAATAGCATCTTCAAATACGATTTCAAGCATATCTTCCATAACCATACGATTAAGTTCATTATCATCTACGAAAAGGATTTTCATTTTTTAATTCCTTTGATTATATCCATAATAGTATGAATATTTTCATCATCTTTATAGAGCTCTTTAATCTCTAAAAATTTCTCTAAATTGTTTAAAAATAGGTCTATAAGTGTTGGGTCAAAGTGTGTTCCTGCATCATTTTTCATAATAGAGAGAACTTTTTCTAGTGGCATAGGTTCTTTATAACAACGTTTAGAACTAAGAGCATCAAAAACATCTGCTATGGAAATTATACGAGCATAAAGATCTATCTCTTCACCCTTAATACCATAAGGATAACCTTTACCATCCCAACGTTCATGATGTTGGAGTGCTATAATATGTCCCGCTTTTAAAACAGGAAACTCATCTGCACCATCTAACATTTTAGCACCAAGTTCAGCATGAAGTTTCATAATTTCAAACTCTTCGGGTTCAAATTTTCCAGGTTTTAAAAGAATTTTATCGGAGATACCAACTTTACCAATATCATGAAGAGGTGCAGCGTATAAAACAAGTTCACACTCCTCTTCATCAAGACCATAAAGATGTGCTAAAAGCTTAGAGTAGTGGCTCATTCTTTTAATATGACCACCTGTTTCTAAATCTCTAAACTCACTAGCACGACCAAGACGGATAGAGATCTCATACTCTGTTTTCTTTGCCATTTTTAAACTATTATTTAACTCTTTTGTTCTTTCTTGAACTTGCTCTTCTAAAATTTGTGTTTGATTTTGAACCTGTTTATGATATTGATTCATTTTTGCATAGTTCAAAGTTCTTGCACATAAAATCTCTATATCATAAGGTTTGGAGATAAAATCACTCGCACCTTTTTCAATAGATTCTTGCTCTTTTTCTGCATTAGCTGTTACCATTAAAACAGGGAGTTGCTCAAATTTTGGAATCTCTCGGATAGTTGTTAATACAGTTAATCCATCCATTACAGGCATACTAATATCTAACAGAACTACATCAAAATCTTGTTTTTCTAGTGTATCAAGTGCTTCTTGACCATTTACAGCATTCACAATCTCTACATTTTCATAATCCATAAATGCTGCTTCAATTAAATCTAAATTAAATGGTTCGTCATCCACCGCTAAGATTGAAATAGTTTCTGGCATAGTTCCCCCTATTGAGTACAATTAATTCATTTTACAAAACATTAACTATGCTTATCCTGATTTTAGATGAAAATGATGATATTAGTGAAGAGGGGAAAGGGTCTTGTTTCTATATTTCACTTTAATTTTTTGATATATAAGCTATAATTTAGTTCAAATTTAAAAAAGGTTAAATTATGCTAGATATTGCGTCATTTTTAAAGCTCTTAAAAGAGTCATTTAGAGATTTAATGCCAATCGTATTGGTTATTTTATTTTTTCAATTAGCTATTATTCAGACTATTCCTGATAACTGGTTAGCAACAACTATCGGTCTTACTATCGTTGGCGTTGGTCTTGCTATTTTTCTTATGGGTCTTGAGGTTGGAATTTTCCCAGTTGGAGAGGGTCTTGCGAGTGATTTTGCTCACAAGGGTTCAACTGGTTGGATTGTTCTTTTTGCATTTATGATAGGTTTTGGTACTACTGTTGCTGAACCTGCTCTTCTTGTTATCGCAGATAAGGCAGCGTCTATTAGTTCGGGTCGTATCGACGCATTTACTCTTAGAATGGTTGTTGCTTTTTCTGTTGGTTTTGCTATTGTTGTAGGTGTTTGGAGAATTATTAAAGGTCATCCAATTCATTACTATATCATCTCTGGGTATCTTTTAGTTGTTGCGGCAACTTTTCTTTCACCAAAAGAGATAGTTGGACTTGCATTTGACCTTGGTGGTGTAACAACTTCCACAGTTACAGTTCCACTTGTTGCAGCGTTAGGTATAGGTTTAGCATCTACTATTAAGGGAAGAAACCCTGTTTTAGATGGTTTTGGTCTTATCGCTTTTGCTTCATTAACTCCTATGATTTTTGTACAATTTTACGGTATTTATGTTTATCAATTTGTAGAAGCAGTAGAAGTTGCACCCGTTATAGTTGCAGCAGCAGAAGTAACAGAAGCAACTATTGATTTTAGTGTTTTATCACTTATCAAAGGTGTATTTAGCGTTGCATTAGATGTTGTTCCTATTCTTGCAGTTATTCTTTTCTTTCAATATGTAATTATTAAAAAGCCTATTGCAAACTTAAAAGAGGTTCTTATAGGATTTGGTCTTGTAATTATAGGACTTGATGCATTTATTATCGGTCTTGAGATGGGTCTTTTCAGTCTTGGCGAGAGTATGGCATTTCAACTTACTCAAAATGGTAGCAATATGATTATCTACTCATTTGCATTTGCTATCGGTTTCTCTACAACTATGGCAGAACCATCTTTAACAGCTATTGCTAGAAAAGCAAAAGAGATTAGTGATGGGAAGATTAACGATTTTGTTCTTCGTATCTTCGTAGCTTTTGGTGTTGCTTTTGGTATCGCTCTTGGTGCTTTTAGAATTGTAAATGGTGGAGATATTGTTTATTTTATTATCGTTGGGTACGCATTTGTTATCACACTTACTTTTATAGCTCCTAAATATATTATTCCTATCGCTTATGATAGTGGTGGAGTTACAACTTCGACTATTACAGTTCCACTTGTTGCTGCTCTCGGTCTTGGTTTAGCTACAAATATCCCTGGTCGTGACCCTCTAATAGATGGTTTTGGTCTTATCGCTTTTGCTTCACTTTTCCCTATGATTACGGTTATGGCTTATGGTGTTATTACAGATAAAATGGGTATCAAAGGTCAGCACGAACTTGAAGAGATTCATATTGATGAACTTCGTCATGCTCTTGAAGATGCAAACAATATGGGTCTTTCAACGGTTAATGTTCACGGAACGGACAAACGTCACTCTTATGAGATGCAATTTTCAGCAGTTCATGTAATTGTACCTCATGATATGGAAGAGAAAGCTCTTTTATCGGCTAGAGAAGCAGGTGCTAGAGGTGTTACTATTATGAAAGCACATGGTATGGGTCTTGAAGAGATGGAAAATTTCTACAATAGACTTCATGCAGATTCAACAGATTCAAATCTTATGTTTATTACACCAACAAAAAATGTTGATAAAATAACAAATGCTATTATGCACGATTTAGATATTACAGGACAAGGTGAAGGTATCTCTTTTGCTTATCCAGTACATAACTTAAAAGGTTTAACTCTTAAAAGTAGTGACCTTTAAATAGCTAAAAATACAGGTAGAAATAAAATAGAGGTTTGCTAAAGCAAATCTCTATAATCATATTTATCTAAATCAAGATAATATTTTTTATCTTTGATAATAATTCTTTCATCTGTCTCAGCTCTTTTTTTAAACTTAGACTTAATCTTATGTACTTTCTTTTCAGATATTTTTTGATCTTTTAGATAATCTTTCAGTGAAATAATCTTGTGAGTTTCTATCTCTTTTGTTATCTCTATTTTTTTTGGAGTAGTTTTTAGAGGTTTTGAACTTTTTACTATTAAAATATTTAACTTATTTTCTAAATTTTCTATTTTTTCTAGTAACTGTTTGTTTTGTTCCTCTAAAGTTTTAAAGTGTTGCTCATTGAGTGATGCAGTTGTTACTCTTTTTATAGGAATAACTGTTTCATCAACTATAACAAGTTTTACACCATCTTCGATTACACTTTGTAAAGAACCACGACGTACTCGGTTATGAATAGCTTCTTTTGATACACCAAAATGTTGGGCAGCTTTTAGTACACTCATTTTACTCATAGCTAGTGTCCTATCTCATATTCTCAAACGTTAGAGGAGCATCCCACTCACCTTCACGAACCATAGCCATAACTTTTTGTAACTCATCAAGTTTAGCACCTTTAACACGAATAGAATCACCCTCTATCTGAGCATTTACTTTGAGTTTCATCTTTTTAATATCAGCCGTGATTTTTTTAGCCTCTTTACTTTCAATATAATCAACAACTTTAAAAGTAACTTTTCTATTTCCACCTGAAGAATCTTCAACTTTAACTTCATCAAGAACTTTAGATGATAAACCCTGCTTTAAAAATTTTGCAATTACTATATCTTTTAGTGCATCAAGTTTGTTATCTGATGATGCTATTAAAACTAAAGTTTTTGCTTTTTCATTATGTGTAATTTCATAAGTTGTTCCTTTAAAATCGTAACGATTAGAAACTTCTCTATCTACTAAATTTATAGCATTTTTAAAATTTTGTCCATCTATTTTTGCTGTAATATCAAATGAGTGTTCTTTTGCCATCTAAAATCCTTGTTTAGTAAGTTTTTTTGATTATAGCATATTTAAAATATTAGCTATAATTCTTCTAGGAGCAGTTTTATGAAAAATAATGATGAAGAGAGAGATATAGATACAGATAATATACCGAGTGATTTTAGTTACTTAACTGCTATTGTAAATGATATTCAAACACCTGCAAATAACCTTTATGGCTTTTTAACTATTTTAGAAGAGAATATAGATGACCCAAGATTAAAACATTATATAAATAATGCTAAAGAGAGTGCAAGTTTTATAAATGAACTGACTACTTCTGTATTGGATAGAGCTTTTAACGATATGGAGAGTAAAAATTCTAAATATGAGATGGTAAATAGTGCAAAATATTTTTCAAAAATATCTGAAATTTTTGTTGCTAATATGTATAAAAAAAGTATAAGTTTTAATGTTTTTATAGACCCTTTACTTCCAAAAGAGATAGAGATAAATAGTTTAAAATTGAAGAGAACCATTATTAATCTTATAGATAATGCTTATAAATTTACTGCTAAAAATGGTTGTATAGAGTTTTCTGTCCGTTACAAAGCTAAAGATAATAAGCTTCATATTTTTGTAAAAGATAATGGTATAGGGATTGAAAAAAATAAGCAAAAAGAGATAATAAAAGCTTTTAAACAAGTAGAAGATAATACAAATGCTATCTATGGTGGACATGGATTAGGATTGGCAATATGTTCTTGTTATATTAATGAGTTTAATGGTCAATTAAAAATTGATAGTGAATTAGGTAAGGGAAGTACATTTTATTTTGATTTACCTATTCAAAAGAATAGTAGTGAATCTACATTTAAACCACTTGATAATAAAAATATACATATCTGTATATTAATGGATAAACATAATAGTTGTAGTGCAAACAATATTGGTCGCCAACTTATGAGTATGGGTGTTAAAAAAGGGCAGATAAAAGCTATTGAAAGTATTAGCAATATTGAAAAAGAAACGACACATATTATCTCCTATCAAAGTAAAATATCTTTAGAGGTTGTTCTGTTTTGTGGTAAAAATAGGATTGAAAATCTTATTATCGAAGAAAAGCTTTTTTCAATTTCAAGAAACCAAGAAACTTGTATAAATTTAATTATCTCTCAATATGGATATTTTACAGATACTTTATACTCCTTTATAAGTCAAAGTAAAACACCAAGAATTTTAATTGTAGATGAAAATAGAATAAATATAGCTCTTTTAAAAGGTATTTTAAGTGAAGAACTTTGTATTATAGAAACTGCTAACACTGCACAAAAAGCGATAGATATGATAAATCAAGCTATTTTAAAAGACAAAGCATATACTCTTATCTATATGGATGATTTAGAGAGTGTTATATCAAGTGATGAAGTTCTAAATATATTACGTCGTTTAGAATCAAAAAATTCTTTAGATAGAACACTTGTAGTCTCAACATCAAGTGATGAAGAGATACATAATAGTTCTTATGATTTTCATGTAAATAAACCATTTAAAAAAGATGAAATAGTTACTATTTTATTAAATTTAGAAAACTAAAAACTAGGACTCCCATCAAATCCAAATCCACCACCAAACGAATCAAATGATGCAAAGTTAGGGTCACTATATCCTGCCATTGCAGATTTTGAGCGAAGTTTTTCTATATCTGCTTTACTTGATATATCTTGTGGACAGACTAGAGTACACTCATTACACAAAGTACATGCCCAAACACCATTAGTTTGAATAGTATCTATCTTCTCTTTCTCATCATCTTCACGTTTATCACTTACATATTTCCAAACACGAGTAAGGCTAAATGGTCCTAAAAACTCATCATTTACAGCAAAAACTGGACAAGCACTATAACAAGAACCACATAAAATACAATCACTTTGTATCTCATTTATCTTTTCATTTTCTTGTGTAAGTGAAACGCTATTAGTTATACGAGATAACCAAGCTTTAGCTTTTTGATTTTTTTCATAAGCTTTGCTCATATCTACAACTAAATCTCTAATAACAGGAGTATTTTGAAGAGGTTCTATTAAATCTCCATCTTGTACTTTATAAGAACAAGCTAAAACTTCCTTACCATTCACACGCATAGAACAGCTTCCACAAATGCTACTTCTACATCCACTTGCAAAAGTAAGAGAGGAGTCTTGTGTAGTTTTAATAGTTGTTAAAAGTGAAAGGAGTGTTACATCATGAACATCAACTTCAAACTCTGCTAATGTTTCTCTTTGAACTCTTATTTTCATTTTACTACTCCATCTTTATCTATTATAGTATGCATAGCAAACTGTTTATCCTCTTGTGGTGCATCAACTCTAAAATGAGCTCCACGGCTTTCATCTCTTGCTATTGCACCTATTAGAACTAGACGGCTGAGTTCTAGTATATTTTTGAACTCTAAAAACTCCACTCTGTTTGTATTGTATATTTTTGAGTTGTCTGTTATACCCATCTTTGGAATATCTGTTATAAACTCTTCCACTTTTAAAAGAATATTTTGAAGCGTTTTTTTATCTCTTGATATGCCTACATTTTTATAAAAAACATCGCCTAACTCTTTTTTGATTTTATAAAAATCTATCTCTACATCATCACTAAAATTGTCTAAGATATAATCTGTTTTAGATGCTTTTATCTCATCAATATTTTTAGCATATTTTGCTGAGTTTTCGCCAACTTGTTTACCAAAAACTATAAGCTCTAAAAGAGAGTTTCCACCAAGACGATTTGCCCCGTGAACTCTATGGTTTGCACACTCTCCAACAGCATAAAGACCTTTTACTATCGTAGAGGAACTATCATCAACTTCGATACCACCCATCGTATAATGAGCCACTGGTTTTATAGGAATAAGGTCATAAACTGGGTCTATATTTTCATACAGTTTTGCTAATTTTCTCTCTTGAGGTAACTCTTCATCTATAAACTCTTCGCCTAAATGACGAATATCTAAAAATATCTCTTCGCCTTTAGCCGTCTCATTATGAATAGCACGAGCCACTTCATCACGCGGTGCTAACTCATCTGTAAAACGCTCTCCTTTTGAGTTTAGAAGATGCCCACCAGCACCTCTAGCACTTTCAGAGATTAAGATAGAGGAGTTTTTAAGAGCTGTTGGATGAAACTGTATAAATTCCATATCACTTACTCTAGCTCCAGCTTTCATTGCGATAGCTATACCATCTCCTGTTGAAGCAGTTGAATTTGTTGAGTGTTTATCGTATATACGACTATATCCACCCGTTGCAACTATAACTGCTTTTGCAGAGTAAGTTTCAATCTCTCCACTACGAATATTTAAAACAGTCGCACCATTTGTAGAGTTTTCATCTGTTAAAATCTCTAAAAGATAGCGTTCATTAAGTATCTCTATTCCAGCTTCTAAACATCTATCATAAAGAGTATGAAGTATTTTAAGACCTGTATAATCTTGAGCATAACAAGCACGAGGAGCAGAAGCACCACCAAGAGTACGTTGCGCTATCTTAGCATCTTTAGTACGACTAAAACATACTCCAATACTATCTAACCACTCAACTGCACTAGGAGCTTGTGAACAGAGTAAATTTATTGCTTCTTCACTTGCTATACCATGAGCAGATTTAAGAGTGTTTTTGATGTGAGATTCAACACTATCTTTTCCTGCATTACCAAGGGCAGCATTTATACCACCTTGCGCCATACATGTTTGACTTCTTGTTGGGTACTCTTTTGTAATTATAGTTACTTTTACACCATTTTCATGAGCTGTTAGAGCAGATGTAAGACCTGCACCACCTGAGCCTATTATTAGAATATCTGTTTGCATTATAATTGCCTATTGTTTTTATTATTGTAGTTTAGCGTAGTAAAAAGAATGTGAAGTAGAGGGGATAAATCCTTAGAAAGTTTCTAAGGATTATTTGAAATTTCTAAGAGTCTTTATCTTTCATAAACTCAGTTACATCATGACGAACAGAAAGGTATTCGTCTATTTTTCCTTTTTTATCATGAAGTGGAATAATTGTTGTATTTACATAGTAAGCACTACCATCTTTAGCACGATTTTTAATTATACCTTGAAAAGGTACACCATATTTTATATCATCCCATAAAGCTTCAAATACTTTAGAATCCATATCTGGATGACGTACTATACTATGTGGTTTTCCTATTAATTCATCTCTTTCATAACCAGAAATTTCACAAAATTTATCGTTTACTTCTGTGATATTTCCTTTTAAATCAGACTTAGAAACGATAGCACTATTATTAAGTGCATGTGTAAATTCTGTTAGTTCTCTTTTTGATTCTGTTGTTTGGGCTAGTGCTTTAATTGTTCTAGCATAAATACCTAAACTAAATAGTAATAAAAGTGTTGAAACTATTAAAAGTTTTTGAACAAGTGCATCAACTTCTACACGTAATGCTTCAGATGTATTAAATGAGAATAAGATTACTTGGTTTATATCTTTTATAATACTATTTTTTTCAAGAGCCATTTTTAACTCTTTTAAGCTTTTCTGTTTTGTTTGTATCATTTTAAGATGTTTATTTAAACTATCAGCATATTTTGTTGAGTTTAAACGTACCATTTTTTTGTAAGATTGGTTAAGTGCCGCTTTAAATAGATAGTTCATAAATCTTTTATCAGAAGCTGAAAGTGATCTTTTATTTTTCATATAGCTTTCATAACTATTGATAGCCCATGTAATAGAGTTATGCATAACCGCTTTATCTGTTTTAATATCTTCATAAATAAGAGTAAGGTTTGATTTTTTTTCATTGATAATCTTAGATATTCTATAAAGACGGTCATAATTTAAACCATTAAGTGTAGTAAGATAGTTTTCAATCATAAAATCAATAGTTTTAATAGATTTAGAAATTCTATCATTATCTACAGAAATTTCTGGATTATCTATTAAATCTATATGCATATCAAATGCACTTTTAAGTTCATAAGAGAGTTCTTTAAGATTAGATAACTCTGTTTCAGCTTTACGAATTTCCATATTTTTATTAAGGAAAAATATAATAATCGAGATTACAACTAAGAGAACGGGGATAAGAATAAGGTATTTTTTCATTTTATTTCATGCCTTGTAAGATTTTTGGTGTTTCACCCGTAAGGGTTTTTAAAAATGCTTCTATATTTTCAATACTTTTTGAACGAAGAGTAATGCCGAGTTGATGCTCTCTCATTTTTCTAATAGCTTGTTTAAGTGTCACTATTTTTCCATCATGAAAATAGGGAGCAGTAATAGCAATATTTCTTAATGTTGGAACTTTATAAACATTTTTGTCACGTTCACGCTTCGTAATGTCAATTCGACCATTGAGTTTTTTAGCCTCTTTATATTTGATAAAAATACCCATTTTTTGATACATACCTCCACCGATATTTACACCATTATGACAGTTAATACAACCTGTACTTTTAAACTGTTTATAGCCTAAAAGTTCTTGTCTGCTTAAATGTGTCTCTCCACGTAAAAATTGATCAAATTTAGAGTTTGGTGTTGTTAATGCTTTTTCAAATTCAGAAATAGCATTTGCAAAGTTTTCTTCATTAAGACCATCAAGATATATTCGTTCAAATTCATCTTTATATTTTGAGTTTTTGAGTTTTGAGAGTACCATTTTTATTGTTGTTGCCATTTTAAGAGGGTTTGTAATAGGTAATAAAACTTGTTCTTGTAAAGTTTTAGCTTGACCATTAAAATGTTGCACAAAGTTAAATGTTGCATTGAGCACTGTTGGTGTATTTATAAGACCTTCTTGAGTATCTACACCAAATGAGTATTGGATTGAATTTGCTCCATTTCCAGGAAGATTATGACATGATGCACAAGATATTGTTCCATCTTTTGAAATCATTGGTTCAAAAAAAAGCTTTTTTCCCAATTCTGCTCTTAAACTATTATAAATAGCATTAGGAACAGGTTTTATAGAAGATTGAGCATATAGTGATAACGAGATTAGTGTCAGTATAAATGATTTAATAAAAATAGGAACAACCTTCATAAATATATTTTTGTATGGATTATAGCATAGTATGTAATCTCAAATATTAAATACTATATTTACAGTAAAATAGCGATTAAATAATATCTAGTTATCCGTAAAATTCCAGCAATGATTAAAAAAAGAGTAAAATTTAATTTTAATAAACCAGCAACTAAGGTTAAAGGGTCACCTACAATAGGAAGCCACGAAAACAGTAAAATAAAATAACCATACTTATGCCCATAATCTAAACTTTTTTTCCCAACTCTTGATTGAGTTAATCTATCTTTTGTTTTATCATAAAGCCAATATCCAAACCAATAATTAACAATAATGGCAAGAATATTTCCAGCTGAAGCATACAATATAGCATTTAGCAGAGACATATCATTTAGTAAAGCGGTAGCAAAAGCTATCTCTGAAGAAAAAGGAAAGATAGTAGCTGCTAAAAAAGCAGATAAGAACAGTGCTAGTTCAGCCATATTGATTATTTAAAGATTAATCATCTCTATATTTTGAGATACCACATGCTTGATTTGGAGTTGGTGGATGCTCTTTTAGATATGTTAAATCTTGAAGTGTTTGTGTTAAAACTTTTTTTTGTTGCAAAATAGGAAGCATAATATTATCTTTTTCATTTAATGGAACACTCCAATCTAAAAGGAGGGTTTGTACCTCTTCATCTAACTCAGCCAGTGCATTTTCTATATGTTTTATTGAATTCATAAGAGTATTATAACATTTCTTTAGATATAATTCCACTCTCATAATTTTGAGAATTTTACGTAAGGAGCTATCGATGCCTAAAATGAAATCGGTAAAAGGCGCTGTTAAGCGTTTTAAAGTTAAGAAAAATGGTCAAATTAAACGTGGTAAAGCGTTTAGAAGCCATATTCTAACTAAACAAGATGCTGCAACACGTCGTGATCAAAACAACCCAGCTGTTGTTTCTGATGCAGATGCTGCAAACATCAAGGCTATGATTAACTAAGACTTTTTTTAAAGTTTTAAGATAATTATAAATCTCCAATTATTAGATTAGTTGGGCAAGTCCATACAAGAATATGGCACCCTGAATATAGTATATAGTATATAGTATATAGTATCTGGGTAAAGAAAAAGGAAAAGTATGCCAAGAGTAAAAACTGGTGTTGTTCGTAGAAGAAGACACAAAAAGATATTAAAATTAGCAAAAGGTTTCTATAGTGGTCGTCGTAAACACTTTAGAAAAGCTAAGGAACAAATTGAACGTTCATGGGTTTATGCTCATAGAGATCGTAAGCAAAAGAAACGTGATTTCCGTAAATTATGGATTGTTCGTATCAATGCTGCTACTCGTTTAAATGGAATGAACTACTCAACGTTTATGAATGGTCTTCATAAATCAGGTATCGAACTTGACCGTAAAATTCTTGCTGATATGGCTATGAACGATTCAGCTGCATTTACTGCTGTTGTTGACGCTTCTAAAGCGGCATTAGCTAAATAAGTTTAAAAGACCTTTTTTTAAAGGTCTTTTGAAATTATCTTCTCTCTTTTAAACCTGCTCTTTAGAAATTTTGTTTAGATATAAAACTATATTACCTTTTGAGTTATAATATATTCCTAATGAATTCTTTCTCGATACAAAAACACCTCGACCATTAAAACTTTGTGTATGTTTAAATGTTTCTTTTAATATTTCTGTATCAAACCCTTCACCTTCATCTGAAATTTGAGTAGAAACATAACATCCTGACGCATGAGCAATTCTATCTATTTTAACAGTTATTTTCTTAGAACAGTTATTTTCTTTTTCTAATAATGTTTCAAAATATATATCTTCTTCAAGTAAATTATGTTTAATATCTGTCGTTATACCCAAGTTACCATGTTCATAAGCATTCATAAATAGTTCTGTAAAAACAACCGAAGAGGAGTTGATAGGTTCTTCATCTTGTGTAAATTCATGCCATATATTTAGGTACCAATCATTTGCATTATCTATTTCATCTAAAGATGTATCAAAAACTTTGGTAACTGATTTTGTATTAGTATAGCTAGGTGTATGAATAAAGATAAGAGTCAAATCATCTTCTTGACCACTTACTTTTCCAAAAAAGCTATTTTTAAAATCATTTTTAGTGAAGCTATTTTTAAAATCATCTTCTATAAAATCAGCATAAGGCTTATCTTTATAAATAGTATTATTTTCTGGAATACCATCGCTATATATTAAAAACTTTCTTATATCTCTAATATTATGACTTCCTACATTAAAAGTAGGTTGCCATTTACAAAGAGGAGGATTGTTTGACTTTATTCTTATGATGTTACCCTTTGTATCTTCCATTAACGTTACAGGCATTGCAAATTTAGAATAATAAATCATCTCATCATCTTTATCAATCAAAACATAATCGATAGCTAAAGCTTCCTCTTCTAATAGAATAGGTTTAATATATTCCATAGTTTCATGAATTAATATACTAAAGTCAAAAGCATCAAGAAATAACATTTTATCTATAATATGATTTGTAAAAGCGGTCATAAGCATAGCACTTAATGAAGCTGATAATCCTTTTCCCATTCCATCAACCACAAGATAAAAAGTGATATTATCATTAATAATTCTAGCACTATAAGCATCTCCACTCATTACATCTAAAGGTTTATATAAAAAATCAACAAATGTTTGTTCATCTGTTCCTATCATCTGATAATAAAAATCATTTCTGATAATATTTATCTCTTTAGCAAAAGCTAAATCTTCTTGATAAGAGCTGTATTCCTCTTTTTCTTGAAACTCTTTTAATTTTTTATTTCTTTGCTCTTCTAAAAAATTATTTGCTATTAAAAGTTTGGAAGCTTTTATAACGGTTTCTATCACTTCATTGTTTTTAATCGGTTTTTTAATGAAGTTATTTACATTAAGATGTAGAGCTTTAATAATAACAGTAATCTCTTCGATAGCAGATACTAAGATAATAGGAATATCTTTATTTTTTGCACGTATCTTTTCTATCATCTCTAAGCCATTAAGAATAGGCATATCATAATCACTAATAATTATATCTATATCATTATCTATAAATTTACTATAACCATCGGCACCATCATTAGCAAAAACAAGTGTACCAACTAAATCTTCAAAAATCATATCATATATCATCTGTGTTGTTAAATTGTCTTCAACAATTAGCAGATTTAAGGATTTAATATACTCTAAAGCGGAAGAGTTTTCCTCTAAAAAATTATTTGTCATACTTTAAACTTATTTAATTCATTTTGAAGTTTCTGCGCATCAGAGGAGAGAGTAGAAACAGTATTGTTTACTAAAGTTCTTAATTGAGTATTTTTAGAGGAGAGATGAATAATTTCATCCATATTTTTAATTAATTTTTTTGTTTTTGTTGCAATATATGTACTTTGATGCATCACTTGGGTAGATTTTATTTGTGTTATTTCAAGATTATCTTTTGTTTCTTGTGATGATGCAATGAGTTCTTGTGCAGATATTGAAATATGATTAATATTTTTTGAAGTTAAATCTGTACCCTCTGCAATTTCAACAACATTTTGAGTAATAAGATTTACATTAGAACTAATTTCACTCAATGATTTTTGAGTCCTTTCAGCAAGTTTTCTAACTTCATCAGCAACAACAGCAAAACCACGACCATGCTCACCTGCACGAGCTGCTTCAATAGCTGCATTTAAAGCAAGAAGGTTTGTTTGCTCTGAAATATCAGAGATAATACTTAAAACATCTTTTATATTTTTAGCCTGTTCTGTTAATGCTGAAACTTTTTCTGTTAAATCATTTTGATACATAGTATTTGTATTAATATCTTGAATTACTAAGTTAAGCTTATTTACAAAATCATCGAGTACATTGAAAGTATTTTCTAAATCTTCAGTTACGGTAATAGATGATTCTTCAACATTATCTAGTTTTGATCCGATTTCATCAACTAAAATATTAATATCAGATATTTTTTCTTCAGAATTTTCACTATTTTTTTCAAGTTTGAGTACTATACTTCCTAATTTTTCACTCTCTTTTGATGTTTTTGATGAAACATCTTTTGCATGATGAACAGTAGCTTGAAAAGCTATTATCATGGTATATAAGGCTTGAGAAATTTGAGAAATTTCATCTTTCCCCTCAACGATTACATTACAAGTTAAATCTAATGAGCTTGAAACACAATTAATTTTTTCTAATGAGCTTGTAACACTTTTATTAACACCTTTACTAATAGTAAAAATAATTATAAATATTAATATTGTAAAAATAAGATAAGCTAAAATTCTACTCCATGCATCTAATTTTGAATCAGAGGCAATTTGATTAAGAAGTATTGTGTTTTGATGAGAGATCTCATCATCAACTTTTTTAAGAAGGTTTATCTTTTTTGTTATTGTTTTAAACCATACAACACTATCAATATTGAAGTTACCAGTTATCGCTTTTTTTGTTGCAATATCTCTCATCTTATTAACTTCATTAACGGATGGTGCTTCCATCGTTGTTTTATAAAAAGATTTTACACTAGAGTTTGCCATCGCTAAAGATGAATTTAAAAATGCATTCTGTTCAGCAACTAAAGTTATCCATTTAGCAAACATTCCAGAGCCAAATTTATTAGCAGCAAATGTAGCACTTAAAACCGCTCTTTCTATTCCAGCTCTCTCTTTTGACTTTAAAAAGTTTGTATAGGTATCAAGAGCTTTTACTAGTTCAGGAGTTTCTGCAAGTTTTGCTGTCAAAGAAACGATATTAAGAATTTTTTTATTCATTGAAGTATAGTAGTTTACTTCCTCTTTTACACTAATAGTAAGGTTGCTAACATGAGAACGGATAGCAGTTATTTTATCTATATTAGTTTTAAATGAGGAAATTTTTGTTTTAAGTTCTTTTGAAAATAGAGCTAAATCTAGGGTATTAAGATATAAATTTAGTTCACTGTTTCTTTTATCTGTTAAGAGTCTTTGTTTAGGTAAAATTTCTATAAATTTTTTCCCTTTAGAGCCTAAAAATCCAGCACTAGCCCCTCGTTCTTTTTGAGTTTCATGAATAAGAAGACTAAGTTTTTGAGAAAGTATATTTAACTTTTGAGCTTTTTCAATTGTATCTCTTTCATTATAAGCCTTGTCTATTGTTAAAGCGAGAATAACAAGAGAGAAAGTTACAACTAAAAAAAGTATTATGTTTAATTTATACTTAATCGTCATTATTAAGCCTTTCTAGCCTTGAAAACAGAAGTTAAATTTAGGTCACTTAAAAGTTCCATAAGTTTACTATTTCCTATTCTCATCTGAATATTAATTTTATCTTTTAAAATTAATTTATTAAAATAACCAATAACTGAAGATGTAATAGAAAGAGAATCTATAATGTTAATTGTGATACTTTTGTGAGATGTTTTTATAGCATCAGCAGTTGTTTTAATCTCTTGAAAATCTTTAACACTTTTGATGTTACCTGTTATTGTGATGATATTTGAAGAAGTTGTAATTTCCATTGTTTACCTTTGATATAATTATTACTAATAGTGTAGTAGGAAGATAATTAAGATTAACTAAATTTGCTTAGATTATCTATCCATTCTTTCATTTTTCTCTCATAACCTATACTTTTTAGTTCAATAAATTTGAATCTTTTTGAAAGATAGTCTTGTTTTACAAAACCTCCATAGTTATGGGGATTTAGATAATTCTTGTTTTCTTGTTTAATAGTCGTTGGAATATCTAAATTTAAACCATTTTGAACAGCATTAAGTGCAGAGTTTATAGCTAAATAAGATGAATTAGATTTAGGAGAAGCACAAAGATAGACTACCACTTGAGAGAGAATTATTCTTGCTTCTGGGTAGCCTATTTTATTGACACTTGTCATAGCTGAAGTGGATAGTGTAAGTGCTTGAGGATTAGCATTTCCTATATCTTCACTTGCGAGTATTACTAATCTTCTGGCGATAAAATCAGCACTCTCCCCACCATCAATTAAACGAGCTAAATAATAGACACTAGCATCAATATCTGACCCACGGATAGATTTAATCATAGCCGAAGTTAAATCATAATGAACACCAGCTTCACTACTTCCAGCTTGAAGTGCATTTGGACGAAGTGCTTTTAAATTTTGGAGGGAGATAGTCGTATCTAAATTTAAGGCAAATTCTAAGAGTTTTAGCATAGCTCTTGCATCACCTCCACTACTTGCTACTAAATACTCTTGAGCTTCTTTATCACAAAGAAGAGAAGCTTTTTCTATCGCTTTATCTGATAGTTCAAAGAGTGCTTTGTTTGATATACTTTTTATCTCAAATAACATTGAACGAGAACGAATAGCAGAGGTAAGGGAAAAAAAAGGATTTTCAGTAGATGCACCTATAATTAAAACAGAGTTATTTTCCATAACAGGGAGTAAAACTTCTTGCTGGTTTTTGGAAAGACGATGAACTTCATCTATAAATATAAGGGGTTTTTGAAGTGCATTTTTATATTGGTCAAATATTTTACGAAGATTTTCTACTTTTAAACTTGTAGCATTTAATTCATAAAATGGAAAATTCATCACTTTAGCAATAATTCTAGCGAGAGATGTTTTACCACTTCCAGCAGGACCATAAAAAAAGCTATGTCCTAAAACACCTTTTTCACATAAAATTCGTAAAGGAGCATCTTTATTAGATAGATGCTCTTGTCCTACTAAATCATCAAATAAAGTAGGTCGAAGTAGATGTGTAAAGTCCATTATTGTTAGTGAACTTTCTTTTTATTTCCAGCTTGTTCACGAGCAAGTTTTTCATCAGCTTTTAGAAATGTGAAAAGAGCTGAGTATTCACTTCTAGTTAAAAATCGAGTTTTTCCAGTTGGAAGATTATTAAGTTCAATCTCTGCAAAACTTATACGTTTAAGGTCTGCAACATCAGTACCAAAGTGAGCAAAAAATCGTCTAATTTCACGATTTTTACCTTCAGAGATAGCTATTTTTAAGATAGAGTAGTTATGCTCACTTTTTTGGATTTTATACCCTAAAAAAGGTGCAAAAGTCATAGATGTAACTTTAGAGTGAGAATGCCCACCTGCAGTAGCATCAGCTAACTCTAAACCGTTCATCATAGCATCTTCAATCTCTTTAGTTACTTCACCTTTTATCTTTACTTTATATATACGTTCAAGCCCAGAACCCATTAATGCAGTAGCAACTTTAGAAGCATCTGTTAAAAGTAAAACACCCTCCGTAGCATAATCTAAACGTCCAACAGGGATAAAATGTTTATATTTAGCATCTAATCCATCATAGATAGTCTTACGTCCACGTGGGTCATTTTTGGTTACAAGTTCACCCTTGGGTTTATTGTAAACAATCACTGTATATTTATCTCTAGCAGTTACTTGTTTACCACTTACATAAACATCAACCTCTTTTTCATCAACTTGTGTAGCAGGATTTTCTTCTATCTCACCATCTACTCGAACATAACCATCTTGAATAGCCTTATCAGCTTCACGACGTGAATAGCTTGAGTGGTGTGCAATATATTTGTTTAATCTCATCATTTGTATAAAAACCTTTTAGTTTAATTTTTGTTTTTTTTCTTGTTCTTTTTTTTCTTCTTGTCTTTCTTTTTCTTTTTTGGACGATCACAACCCGTAGCCGATATTTTACCACTATTTTTTTTGAGAGTGCTTTTACAGATACATTTTATTTTTGTAAGCTCTTTAACTGTTCTAAAACATTTTTTCTTTCTATGCTTTATAATTTTCTTTGCTTTTTTTTCATCAATATCTTCAAGAGTTATTAACTCTTGTAATGTAGCAGTATTAATATTAATAGCACTAAACAGTATATTTGTTGTTATAAAAAATAGTAATAAGATTTTTATCATTTAAGAATCCTTCTTTTATGTTTCAGTATTATATTCAATACTAGCTAATGAAGAAATTAATAAATAAATGAAAAAAACTCATTAATTATTGCTATAATACCAAAAAAAATAAGGGTGTTTTCTTATGATAAATAGATTGACTTTTTCTTCGTTTATTTTAGTTGCTTTTTTTGGATGTAGTAGCTATAATGATATTAAACATGAGCCAACATTTAGCGCTGATATAGTTGATACTGAAAGTTGGTATGATGATGCAAATAATAATGTCTATAAAATGAATGTTATAATTCCTGAACCAAATGAATATAAATGTGCACCTTATGATAATCCTTTTGGAACGGAAAGACCTTGTACCCTTGTAGATATTGATGGTGATTCGAATCCTAGTGATGAGTATAAACCTATACTGCATGTTAATATGTCTACTGAGAATTTTGGAATAGAAGGTGCAGTAGAGAATGCAATATTTAAAATCAAAGGAAATTACACAAGAAAAGCAGATCAAAAATCATATTCTATTAAACTTGATTCTGATACAAACTTATGGTTAAAACAGAGAAAGTTTTTATTAGCAAAACAGGAGGCTGATAGGTCTCGTGTTAAAAATAAATTAGCTTTTGATCTTTTTAGAAAAATTCCTAATATTACAAGTCTAAAAACACAATTCATACATCTATTTATTAATGATATTGATTATGGATTATTTACTCATGTAGAAGCACCTCGAGAAGAGTATTTAGTGAATAGAGGATGGAATAAGGATGATAATTTATATAATGCAGAAAATTTTCAATTTAATTTGAGTGAAGCTCTTAAAACAGATGAGCAAGGGCAAGTATTAGATGAGGAAGCTTTTAGTACGGTTCTAGAGATTAAAAATGGAGAGGAACACTCACTAGTTTATAAGATGGTTTCTGCAATTAATTCAGAGATGCCTATTGATGAAGTTATCAATAAATATTTTAATCGAGATAATTATATTAAATGGTTAGCTATAAATTTAGTGATAGGAAATAAAGATACAACTTATCATAATTTTTATCTCTATAATCCTGTCTACAGTAATACTTTTTATTTTTTACCATGGGATTATGATGGAGCATGGGCAAAAGCAAAGAATTTGGGTAAAAGTGAGTATGGTATATCTGTTTGGTTAGAATCACCACTGCATAAAAAATTTTTAACTATTAAAAAAAATGCAGATGATGTTTATAAAATGGCTGAAGAAATAAGAACTAAATATATGTCAGATGAGATTTTAAGAGGATATTTAGATGGATATGAAGAGAGTGTCCGACCATTTGTTTCAAGATTACCAGACTCAGTACATAATTCAGATAGTACTTGGCTTGGGGCAATAGAAGATTTAGTAACTGGTATTCAAAATAATGTAGATTTATATAAAAGTGTTATTGGAGATCCTATGCCATTTAGACAGTATATTGAATATACTGCTTCAACTTCAACTTTAACTTTTTCGTGGGATGAATCAGTTGATTTAGAAGGTGATGAAATAATATATGATCTTTCATTATATGATGAAAATTTTTCAGATAAAATATTATCGGTTTCAAACATAGCAACAACAACTTATACTCAAAATTTATTATTAAAAGAGGGTAAATATTATTTAAAAGTTATTTCTCAAGATAAAAATAATCTAAATAGTTATCAAGAATCTTTTGATAGAACAAGAGTTAATGATAAAACACAACATGGTGTTTTGGCATTTTTTGTAGATTCGAATGGTGTAATTAGTTATGAATATTAAATAATGGAGTCTAATATATTGGATGTGATTGAAAAAAAGAAACTAAAAAAACTAAAACTTTCAAACCTAGCAGGAACATTTTTTAAAAATGCTCTACGTTCTAATTTAGATTTAACTGCTTTAGCAGATACTAAAGCTGGTATTTTAATCTCTATAAACGGTTTTATTTTAACTGTGAGTGTAACTGCTGCTGGTCTTGCTATACATAATAATGCTATGACTTATGCTTTTATTGCTATTATTTTAACATCTTTAGGTTCTATAATTTTAGCTGTTTTAGCTGTAAAACCTAGACGAAAAAATCGTTTAGTTAAAGAACAATATTTAGATGGTTATAATAGTTTACTTTATTATCAAGATATGGCTGATCATACTCCTCAAGAATATTCTATAGAGATGAATAACGTTCTTTTTAGTTCAGAAAAATCAACAGAAGAGATGATAATGCATCTTCATATATTAGGTTCAGAGATTAAGAAAAAATATTTTTGGCTAACTCAAGCATATACATTTTTTTCTATAGGTTTAGTTATAAGTGCTACATTAATGATATATGCACTTCTTTATGTTGAAGAGGAATCTATATATAATCTATCACAAGGTGATGTTATTTATAAAAAAGAGAAGTTTTATAATGTTTTTGAACCCTCAGGTGCAACAACTATGCCAGATGGTAAAGTATTGATTGTAGAGGATGAAAGTAGCGCTCATACCTTAAAATTATTAGAGATAGAAGATAAGAATAAAATTGTAGAGATAGGAAATCTCTACATGACAAAAAAGATTAAAAAGAAATTGAAAAAAGAGGTTGAAGATTTAGAAGCGATAACATCAGATAATAATATTGTATATGCAATTACATCTTTTAGCTTAACAAAAAGTCATAAATTTAAAAAAGCTCGTGAACAGATAATAATGTTTGATTATAACGATGGTGCTATAGAAAATTTATATTTTTATGGTAATTTAAGAGAGGAGCTTCAAAAAAGTTTTCCTAAAATATTTAAAAATACCTTATTTTCAAGGAATGCTATGAATATTGAGGGTTTATCTTTTAATGCTACAACTAAAAGTTTATTAATTGCTTTTAGAGCTCCTATTATAAATGGAAAAGCACTTTTAATTAGTATTGAAAATCCACAAGAGATGTTTTTGAAAAAAGAGAAACCAAAATTTTCCCAACTTTTTGAATTAGATATGAATGGATTGGGTATTAGAGATATTACATTTGATACACAAAAAAAAGGATATTGGATTATTGCAGGTACAAGTGGAGAGAGGAGTAGTAATTTTCAGTTATGGTTTTGGGATAGAAAAAATTCTAAAATTATACATGTTAAAAACCATCCAGATATAGGCTATGGGGAAGGGATTACTGTAATTAATAGGGATTCTACAGATGTTGCTCTATTGATAGTAGAAGATAATGGGAAAAAACCAAATAAATCTGCAAATTATATAATAATAGATAGAGATAGTTTATGAGATTATTAGTAATATTTTTTTTAGTATTCACACTTTATGGAAAGACACCATCAAAAGAAACTTGTTATACTGTTCAACTCATAAGTAGTTATAATACACCAGCGAAGAAGGAACTTTTTAATAAACGTACTTATGATGAAAGTTGTCGGGTATTAGAGGTAGGAAAGATGATTACTGTTAGATGTGGATGTTTTCAAGAAAAAGAGAAAGCTAAAGATATACTTAATAGAGTTAATAATGAATATAAACAAGCTTTAATAATGAAAACATATAGTTATCGATTTAAAGATATGCCTAAAGAAAAAATTGTAGAGGTTATATCAACTCCAAAAATAGTGAAAGTAATTGAGCTAGAAGAAGAGACAGTTGAAGAAGAGATAGAGTCTACAGAATTAAATACAACAACTGAAAAAAATATTTCTAAGATTATTGAAAAAAAGATAAGCAAAAAAAAGAAGAAACCGAAGAAAAAGAAAAAAGTTAAAAAGGCTGAACCTCTTAACGAAGAGATAGTAATAGAAGAAAAGAAGAAAAAGAAACCTAAAAAGAAAAAGAAAAAAGTTAAAAAAATTGAATCTCTTGAAGAGATAATTGAACCTTTTGAGGAGAATATAGATATTCAAGTAGAAGAAAAAAAGAAAAAGTTAAAAAAAGTTAAATATGTAAAAAAACGTCCAAAAAGATATTTTTATGATAAATATTTACAAAATTTAAAGAGTCAAAGAGCTATCGGACCATATCGATATAATTATGAGATAGGTGCACAATTTAGTTATGATTTTGTTTCAGTTAGTGAAGCTAATATAGATTATCAAGAGGAAGATTGGCGTAGAATAAGGGTTTTTCATAAAGGAAGTTTTTTTAATGAGAGACTATTTTATGAGATAGAGTATAGTTTTCTTGGCGAGGGTGCTTATAAAGATGTTTTAGTTGGCTATACGGATAGAATTAAATCTATTAATACAGAGTATAGAGTGAAATTTGGAAATATTAAAATACCATTTTCATTGGAAACATATACAAGTTCAAAATATATAACATTTATGGAGAGAGCTTTAACAGACTCTTTTTCTATAGGGCGTAAATTAGGAGGAGAATTATTACTTTCGACAAAATTTGATAATAATAGAATTAATCTCTTTGGAGCATTTTTTTCTAACTCTATAAATGAAAGAACGGATAATGAAGTTAATATGCCTGGATTTTCAGCTAGAGGAACATATAGCTATAAATTTAATAAAACACATCTTTTTTCAATAGGTGGAGCTTTTATGTATCAAGATCTCAATAAAGAAAGTATAAAGTTTAAGCAAGGTAGTGAATCAGATTTTATAAAAGAAAAATATGTTTCAACTAAAGTAAAAAATGTGTATAGTTTGAAAAAAAATAATATAGAATTTCTTTATATAAATAATAAATTTTCATTACAAGCAGAGTATGTAAAAGTATTAGTAGATGCAAAAAAAGATAAATATAGCTTTGATGCTTATTATATTGAAGGAAGCTATTTTGTAATTGGAAGAGGAAAAAGATATAAGTTTCTTACATCTACTCTTGCAAATGTAAAGCCAACAAGAGAGGGAGCATTAGAGATAGCTTTTAGATACTCTTCTATTGACTTAAATGATGATGGTCAAATAGGTTCAAATCCTGAAAATGGTGGTTCACAGATAGATTATAACTATGGATTAAATTGGTATTTAAACAAAGAGCTTAAATTTACATTGAATTATGTTGTTGGACAACCTAAAGGTACTGATGAGTATGATGGTTTATTACAGTTAATACAAGCAAGAGTGTTATTTGCTTTTTAAAATATAGAAGGAATATTTCAATGAATATTACAATGAAAATAGTGTTTGTAATGGTGAGTTTATTTGTGAGTGGTTGTTCTACTGCTGTAATATCAACAACATATAAATCATTACCAAAAGTATATGAGGATCATAATGCTACTCATGATAAGAAGAACTCTATTAAAGTAACACTTTTTAGGTTAAACAACTATACAGATACACCAAGAGCAGGTTTACGAGCTTCTAATATTTTAGAGGGGATATTAATAACAAAGGGTTATAATGTAACTGCACATATTGATGAAAAAACTCCATCATTAAAAAAAGCAAAAAAAATTGCTAAATCGGATAAATCAAAATATTTTATGTATGGTGGTGTAAGTGAATGGCGTTATAAAACAGGTATAGATGGTGAACCTGCTGTTAGTTTACAGATAACACTATACAAAACAAAAAATGCTAAAAAAGAGTGGAGTGCAACGGGATCAGATAGTGACTGGGGAAATGCTTCTATAGGAACAACAGCTCAAAACCTTATTGATGAGATGTTCTTATATTAATTAATTAAATAGTAGGTATAAACTTGGATATACAATCTAAAAGCAATGTTATTAAAGCAACACGTACAGATATTAAATCAAAATTAGATCATTTTCTAAAACTTTTACATGATAATGCTTATGCTGAAACACTTATTATTATGGCTCTTTATCTTACTTCTGGGTATCTTATTGACCCTGAAGACATCTGTTTAGTAAATGGTGAAGTTTCCTATATCTTAATTGTATTAGCAATTATTACACTTTTTCATGGATTTGAAAATGGTATATTAGCTATCGGTATAATAGCTTTTGCAATGTGGGCTTTTTACGATATTTTACCCTATCTAGATTTTTTAATAGCATTAATGATGACAATGATAAATGGAGAGTTTCACTATTATTGGACAAAAAAGATAGATAAAGCGGAGATAGATTCTAACTATAAAGCAGCAAAATTAGATGAGCTCTCTAAAGCTTTTTATGCATTAAAGATTTCACATGATCAACTTGAAAAAAATTATGTTGTAAAGCCGATGAGTATTAGGAGTTCTATTGAAGAGATTATAATTATGAATATAGAAAGTGATAATGATGAAAAAATAATAGATAAGAATCATATCTATTATGAAAATTTTCTTGGTCTTTTAGAAAAATCTTTTAATGTAAATAGTGCTATTTTAATCTATAAAAAAGAGAATCATAAAGATGATCTGTTTAGTTCTAAAACAGCAAATATTGTCTTTGGTTCTTATACTGAAGAAGTAGATGTTTCAATAGTCTTTCAAGATTATTTAGTTGATAAAACATTAGCTTATGGAATTCCTGTTTATGTAAGTGATGAATTTGGAGAACCAACAGCAACATTAGATACTGATAGTGATTATATTGCTGCTATTCCTGCTATTATTGAAAATGAAATGGTTGCTATATTAGCGATTAAAAGAATGCCTTTTATGTCTTTTAATAGAGAAATTTTAACATCTATATCTATACTATTAGAATATTTTTCAATAGAAGTAGGAAAAAAAGATCTTTTAGAAAACTCTGATACTATTACAATAGTTTCAGATAGAGATTTTCGATTTGAGTATGCACGATTACGATTTATGTTTTTAAAATATAAAGTTGATTCAATAATTTTAATTTTAAAAATTGATAATATATTGCAGTCTGCACGTGTTTATGAGAGAGTCAAAAAAATGTTACGTTCATTAGATAAAGTAACTTTAGTAGAGGAAAATGGATTTCATTATATTGTTCTTTTATTTCCATTACATGATAAAGCTGCTGCAGAGGGTTATTACAATCGTTTAATGTTTTTACTAAAAGGAGAAGATAAAAAACTTGAATTTATGACATTTAGTATGAGTCAGAATGAACTTTTAAATAAATATTTAAGAGAAGATTATGATCGCTAGTTTTATTTTATTTGTTGAACATAATTTTTTAATACTTTTTTTTGTACATATTGTTATTAGTGCAAGTGCTGCAAATATTTTATATAAATTTATGAAAAAACGTTTTGTAAAGGATTCTAAAAAGGTTAAAATGCAAGATGCAGCAAGAATACAATTAGTAGAACAAGAGAGTCCTATTTTTAAGTTATTTTTTGAAGTATCATTACATAAATATAATGATAAAACAACTAAAGTCTTTATCTTTTTTCTAAATTTTACAATTCCCCTTTTTGGAGTGTTTGTATCAAGTTGGTTAGCATGGTATTTAATGCATATTACCTACTCTAAAAAAGTGGAAAATACAAATATTTTAAATCTTGATGAATTTGGTATGTCTTTTTTAAAAGTAGAAAGGATGTTTGGAGAGGGGTCGTTATCTGATTTAATGACAAGTGAATACGCTCCAAAATCTAAAAAATTGATGGCATTATCCTCTTTATCTGCAAACTTATCTCCTGCAAACCTTAAAATTATCAAAAATACACTTTTTAGTACGGATGATGAAATTCGTATGTTTGGATATGCAATTATCAACAAAGCAGAACAAAAATTGAGTGCAAGAATGAATGTTCATTTAGAGGTATTTAATGAAGAGAACTCTAAAGATGAAGATGAAGAGAAAGATGAAGAACGTTTAGCGTATGCTGCTAAAGAATTAGGATTTTTATATTGGGAGATGGTGTATATTGAACTTGCCCATGATAGTTTAAAAGATAATTTTTTACAAGAAGTTACAAAATATATTGCTATTGCAAAAGAGTTTTATACAGATGAAGTACATAAAATTTATGAAAGAGTTGTAAAATATGAACAAATATTACAAGAGGTTGATGAGAAGGAAGATATTTTAGAGTATCAAAAAAGATACGATACTTTAGAGTTAGAAAAACGGGATTATGATAACTATAATGACATTTGTACAAGATTATATGTTTTAATGGGACGTGTTTATATGTATGGTAAAAAATATGATAAAGCATCAACAGAGTTTACCATTGCTCAAGAAGTTGATACAGCAGAATCGTCATTTGTACTTCCTTATCTAGCAGAAGTGAATTTTTTACTTGGAAATTATCATACTGTACATTCAATAATGCATGAAGCTAAAGATTTAGAGTTTAATGCAACTCTCTATCCAATAGTTAAACAATGGAAAGGATAATAAATGCACTATGATGATGCAAGAATTCAACAGATAAAAGAAACTAATAAAATATGGAAAACATTAGAAGAAGATGAAAAACAAAAAGAGTTACAAAGTAGAAAGAGTGAAAATATAGATATTATGCTTTTTTCAGAGGGAACTTTTCCTTATGTTAAGGGTGGTGTTTCTTCATGGATTTTACAATTGATTCAAGGTGTTCCTGAATATACATTTGGAGTTGTCTTTGTTGGTGCTTCAGAGTATGATGAAGATGGTAAAAAGATGGAAATAGGATATGTTTTACCTGAAAATCTTGTCCATATAGAAGAACATTATCTATTTGATTTTAAGGCTGGGACAGAAGCTAAAAGGATTGAAGGAAATAAGGAGGGTTTTGAATCGATAGAAACTCTTTATGAATCTTTTAAATCTGGAAGTAGAGATATTCCAGAGATGTTACAAAAAATAGATTTTTATATGAAAGATGTAACATTTGCAGATTTTCTATACTCTGAACGCTCTTGGGAGTTTATTAATAAATCATATATGGAAAATTGTCCAGATGTACCTTTTGTTGATTATTTTTGGACTTTAAGAAATATTCATAAGCCTATTTGGGTTTTAGCAAAAATTGTAGAGGGTATGCCAAAGACAAAAATTTTTCATGCTCCATCAACTGGTTATGCAGGTTTTCTTGGTGCTTTAGCCTCCTATACAAGAGATAGACCATTCTTTCTTACAGAGCATGGTATCTATACAAGAGAGAGAAAGATAGATATGCTTTCAGCTGATTGGGTTGAGTATAAAAAACCAAGTTTACTACAACAACCAGAGGAGTATAACTATATCAAAAGAATGTGGGTGAATTTTTTTGATAAAGTGGGTACTTTTTGTTATAACCGTTCAAATCATATACTTTCTCTTTTTTCTGGGGCTCAAAATATACAGATAAATTTTGGCGCTGATGAAAATCGTACAATGGTTATTCCAAATGGTGTAGATGTTGATGCTTTAAGGGCTACTATGGTTAATAGAGAGAAAGTATTGCGTCCAATTATTACTCTTATTGGAAGAGTTGTTCCTATTAAAGATATAAAAACATTTATTCGTGCTATCAAAATTACATCAGAAAAAATACCAAATGTTGAGGCATGGTTAGTAGGTCCTGTTGATGAAGATGAGGAGTATGTAAAAGAGTGTCAGCAGATGGCTATATCTTTAGGTCTAAAAAAAGAGATGCAGATATTTAATGGGAATCATAGTAATTTAACTCCTGCAGAGATAGAGGCTCTTCCAGATACACTTAAACTTTATGGATTTAGTAATATTAAAGATATTTTACCAAAATCAGCACTTCAAGCACTTTCTTCTATTAGTGAGGGTATGCCACTTGTTATATTGGAAGGATATGCTGCTGGAGTTCCTTGTGTTGCAACATCCGTAGGGAGTTGTAGAGAGTTGATAGAGGGTGCTATTAATGAAGAGGATATAGCGATAGGGTTAGCTGGTGCTGTTTGTGGTATTGCAGACCCACAAGCATTAGCAGACCAATATATAAGACTTTTAGATTTTGAAAATGGTGATTGGCAAAGAGCACAAAATGCAGCAATGACTAGAGTTGAAAAATATTATAGACAGGAGATGTTTTTACAAGATTATAAAGATCTTTATGATGAAGCATTAGAGCTAACATGGGATGAGTTAAAGGTCAGAGTTTTTCCCTATTATTTACCAAAAAGTGTCCCTTATCCAAAAATTATGTTAAAACGATTTGAGATAAAGAGTTTTTTTATACTCAATCCAAATAAGGAAAAATAGTGGCTGGTATAGGATTTGAACTTAGAAAGGTATTAAAAGCAGATAGATTGCTTTCTTTAGCAAAAGTATATGGTTATTCAGCAATTTTAAGTTCTGGTTCATGGGTATTATCTATTTTAGCTATTGCAGTTGTTGGATTGCTTAATGTAATAAACTATGGAGAACAAGCAGAAGCATTTAAGTTACAAGTTGTTATTACATATTCTATCGCTTTAGCTTCAAGTTTAGTTATTACAGGTTTATTACAGCTTCCCTTTACCCGTTATATAGCAGATTTAGTTTATAAAAATAGAGAGGGTGAGATTTTACCCTCCTATTTTGGGGCTATACTTTTATCATGGCTGTTAGGACTTCCTTTTATTGTTCCAAGCTATTTATGGGCTTTTCCTAATCAAAGTGCTTTTTTTATAACAACTGCTGCTGCAACTTTTCTTGTTTTGTGTGGTGTTTGGATCTCTAGTGTTTTAGCTGCAAGTTTAAAATATTATCATGGAGTTATCTGGGCATATTTTCTCTCTTACGCTTTTATTGTTGGATTTACATTCTTTAATGGTGATAATTTAGAGATGTTACTTCTGATTTTCTTTGTTGGAAATGCGATGCTATTTACAATTTTGATGACCTTTATTGTTAAGAGTTATGATTCTTCTATTTTTATAAAAATAGAGTTTTTTTTAGCACCAAATTTTTATTGGACATTAGCGATAGCTGGACTTACCTATAATCTTGGTTCTTGGGTAGATAAATTTATATTTTGGTTTCATCCAGCAACAGGACAAGTTGTTCTTGGAAAGTTTCATGCATCGATTGTGTATGATATGCCTATTTTTTTAGCATATATGTCAATTTTACCTGGTATGGCAATCTTTTTTTTTAGATTAGAAGCTGATTTTGCAGAGAAATATGAACTCTATTATGATTCAGTAAGAAGTGGAGGAACATTAGGAACCATTCGTGGATATAGAGCTGAAATGGTAGAGATTATTCGTCATGCTATTCGTGAAATATTGATGCTACAAGCTATTATTGATATTTTTCTATTCTTGACCGCCCCCTATGTATTTGATATGTTAAATATACCACAGCTTTATTTAGGACTTTTATATATATTAACAGTTGGTGCTTTATTACAAGTTGGATTTATGTCTGTTCTTGCTATATTATATTATTTAGATAGAAAAAAAGTTGCTATGTGGCTTTGTATATTGTTTTTTGTTGGAAATGCTGTTTTAACTCTAATATCTATAAATATGGGTCCTACATTTTTTGGTTATGGATATACAGTATCTCTTTTAATAGCATTTTTAACAAGTTTACTTGTAATTAGAAATGAGATGGATAGGTTGGATTATGAAACATTTATGTTGCAGTAAGTTTTTATTTTTAGTAGTTTTTTTTGTAAGTTCATTAGTTGCAGGTTTACAAGATAAGAGTGCAGTTTTTTATTATGGTAAAGAAATATCATATTCAATGGTTGGAATTCATAATTATATTATTGTAGAACCAGATAATACAAATATATATACACATGGTTTTTCTGTGTATAAAGATAAAATGTATGCTAGGATTAATGTTAATAAACTTGTTCAAAGTGAATATAGTTTAGAAAGTGAACTTGAAGAGAATTTAGAAATCTTAATAAAGCGAGGATTTAAGAATTTTTTCTTTGATGCAGATAAGCTTGATGGCTATGATGATGAATTTATAAGTTTTGTTTTTTCATTAAAAAAAGTATATCCTAATTTTAAATTTATGTTACATAGTCAAGTTAATGTAATTAAGAAATTAAAAAATTCTATAAATAGTATAGTATTAAAAAATTCTATAAATAAAAATATAGAAGAACTACTTTTGTATGACATAGATATTATAGATATAGAGCTTGTAACTTTAAACGAGATAGATAATTCAAAAAAAAATATTAAAAAGATAGAGTCTAAAGGGATGATTCCATATATCTCTACTGATGGATTTAAAATATATGGTAACTCTTCAAAAAATGCTATTAAAAGAGAAATTTTAACACTTATTGACGAAAAAGGTCTGGATAGAATGGTACAATCTCCACATCAGCATGGAGCATTGCCTATAGAATATTTGGGTTATATTCAAAAACTATATGATATTAATAATGGCTTACCTAGTATGGAATCTATGAGGCATTATGCAGGTGTATTAATTTGGTTAAGAACAAACTATCATTCGCCTCAAAAGCTAATTCAATGGGTAAAATCTTTATCTAATCAAGGAATTAAAGTTGCTTTTGTTAGTAGTTTTGGTGCAGCAGTTAATGGATTATTATTGAAACAACTTGATATTACGATGATAGATGCAGATACAAGTGCTAGTAATGTTAAAACAATCATACAAAGAGACCCTATGATAGGTTTTGAAGTTGAACCTCCATTAAATGGAGCTGGTGGTCTATATTTTGTTCCAGAGAATGCACAAGCACTTTATACTTATGAAGATAAAAATAAATTATATTCTGTTCCTTCTGCAATTACTCAATGGGGTGGATATGTTATGGCTGAATCTCTTTTATTAGAGTTTAATGATCAGAATATGTGGGTAATAGATCCCTTTAAATTTTTTAAAAAGGCTTTACGTTTAAAAACATTACTTGTTCCAGATACAACAACTGAAAATGGAAATAGATTTTTATTTACACATATAGATGGTGATGGAATTATGAACCGTGTTGAATCAAATCCAGAGTTAGTTTCTGGAGATATAATATTAGAAAAAATTTTAAAAGTATATAAAATTCCTCATTCTGTATCTATTATTGGAGCTGAAATTAATCCTGATGGTTTATTTCCTGCACTTTCAGAAAGATTAACTAACATTGTTCGAGATATGTATAAATTGGATAATGTTGAAGCTGCAACACATACTTTTACTCATCCATTTAAGTGGGATAAAATTATTAATAATAGTTTAGATAAAAAATATCGACTTAAAGTAAAAAATTATGATTTCACTTTAGAAAGGGAACTTTCACAAAGTATTGATGAGATAAATAATTTAGTACCTAAATATAGACCAAAAGCAAAGACTGTTTTTTGGTCAGGAAACTGTATGCCTCAGGAAAATGCATTAGAACATATTTATAAAAATAATATTCTAAATATAAATGGTGGAGATACAGTAATAACTAACTCTGCTCCATGGCTAACAAATATTGCACCTATTGGATTAGAAAGAGATGAGTATTATCAAATATATACAGGTGCACAAAATGAAAATGTGTACACACACGATTGGTTAGGACCATTTTGGGGATTTAAAAGGGTTGTTCAAACATTTAAGTTAACAAATTCACCACGAAGATTAAAACCTATAGATGTCTATTACCATATATACTCAGGTTCAAAAATAGCTTCGTTAAATGCCCTGAAATATGTTTTTGATTGGTCTATGAAACAAAATGTTATGCCAATTTATACATCAACATATATACCAAAAGCAATGGATTATTTTATAGTTTCGATGGCAAATAATAAAGATAAATGGTTATTTGATGGTATGAAAAGTTTAAAAACTTTACGCATAGAGAAGGAAAAGGCATCTATAAAGTTTCAAAAATCTAAAACATCTATTGGTTTAAAACATTTTGAAAATCATACTTATATAAGTTTAGACAATTCTCAAAAACATTTAATTACTTTAGATAAAAAGAAAAGTTATAAAAAAGAGAGTTACTTAATATCTTCAAATGCTAAAATTATTAATTATAAACAAACTAAAAAGAGTAAAAGATTTGATTTTGATGGAGAAGTTGATTTAAAGCTTCATTTTCATATTAGAAATGATTGTTCACTTCTTTCTTCTCCAAAAGCAAATAATATAATAAAAGATAAAGAACATATTTATTTAGAATATAAAAATAATAAAAAAGTAGTTATTGATGTATCATGTAGATAGTGAACATAGTGAAGTAGTATATGTTATAACATATAAAGAACTTATATTCATATTAGTAATTTTTATATCTATATTATTGTTTTTATACCCTAAAAATCTTTTAAAACAGCAGATTATGGCAGAAACATCAAATTATAATTTAAGTATGCTTTATCTTAAAAATTTACTTTTACATGATCCACATGATGAATCTTTACAACTTATTTTAGCGGAACAGAGTTTGAGAAGTGGTAATAGGGATAAAGCATTAGAGCTTTTAAGTTTTTTACAAAATAGTAAAAATATTAAAATTAAGAAAAAATCAGTTCTTCTTGCTTATGAACTTTATAAATTAAATTATAATGATTCAACTGATGAAAATTATAGAGAAGCTTTAAGTGTTATATTATTGAAGTTATTTACTACAATTTATAGTGAAAGATTGGATGATAAAGAGGATTACAATAGATGGTATTTAGAAGCAGTTTTTAATCAAAATAAAGAGGCTATATATTTTTATATAAAAATAAAAATTGTAAAAAATAAAGAAAGAGACTTAAATTTAATTGAAAGTGCATATTATTTAGCCTCTGATTTAGGGTATAAAGTAGAGGCTAAAAAATATCTTAAAATATTATTACAGTATGACAAAAAAAATTATGAAAAATGGCTCGAATCTTATTACTATTTATTAACTTCAAATAAAGAGTTTCAAAAAGCAGAATTACTTTTAAAGGGTCAAGCTTTAAGATCACTAAAATGGAATAATAAGTTAGCAGAATTTTATTTATATAGAAAAAAATTCCAAAAATCAGCAGATGAATATATAAACCTATTTAATAATACTACTAAGTATAAGGAGAAAAAGAACTATTTTTTTAAAGTTATTGTTGCTTTACAAGCTGGAGGATTTGTAAAAGAGAGTGCAACTTTTGCTTCTAAATATGAAAATTATTATATTAAAGATAGAGAGGTTCGTAAATTTTTACTTAAACTTTATATTGCTACGGGTAACTTAGAGTATGGTGCAAAACTTTCTAAAAAAATATTAAAGAATATGGTTAGATAATGAAAGTTTTATTTTTATTTTTATTTTTTATAAGTAGTCTTTTTGCAAATTCTAAAGAAACTTGTTACACCGTTCAGCTTTTAAGTAAGGCTAGTATAAAAAATAGTATAAATATAGATAACTATCCTGTAGGTTGTAAATCTATGATTATTGGAAAAAAGCTAGCTGTTAGATGTGGATGTTTTAATGCAAAAAAAGATGCTGAAATAGATTTAAAAGAGCTGAAAAGTAAGTATAAAAATGCAATAGTTATGAGTACATATAAGTATAGATTTGATGATAATGAAGTTAAACAAAAAGTAAAAAATAAGCAGATTGATATAAATAAATTTGATGAAGATGATGGAGAACTTCGGCTGATTTTACAAGTTTTTTTATATAAAGGGGACTTGGAGTCTGCCTATAAAGTAGCTACTATCGGTTATGAAAAATATAAAAAATCATATTATTGGAATCAAAAGATGGCTGAAATATGTAAATGGACAAATCGTTCAGCAAGGGCTATGAAACATTTACGGTATATTTATTCACTAAAATATGATAAAAAAATTGAGCAAGAGTTAATTGACTTTGGTTCAGCATCATATCAGTATGAAGATATTGAAGAACTTGTTGTAAGTAAAGCTCTTCATAATCCAACAGAAAAAAATATAAATTTAATGATTCTTATTTATAAAAAAATAGGTGAACCTGAAAAAGTTGTTAAGATTTTAGAAAAAGAGTATTACAGAGATACTACTAATAGAATGCTTATTACAAAAGCTTTGAGATTAAGTTTAGAGATAGGTGATTTAATGCTTGCAAAGAAATATGTAAATATAATAGAAGCAAAAAAACCATATTCTCAAAAAGATGGAGCTTTAATAGCTCATTATTATTATATAAATCATCATGTGGTAAAGGCTTATAAAAGTTTGAAATATATTGATACTTTTAATATTACAGATGAAAAAGATAATATAAAATATTATGAGTTAAAGAGTGATTTAGGATGGTACCTTCAAGATAATCTTTCTTCTGTAAAAGCTTCAAAAATACTTTTAGATTTAGATAAGGCACGTTTGGTAGATTATGAAAGAATCTCTTATGTTTATAAAAAAACAGACCCTAAATTAGTAGTAGAAGTGGAGAAAGGTGCTTTTCTAAAGTATAAGATAAATTATCTTTTTTTTACTTATGCAACGACCGCCTTGAATAATAAAGCCTATGATGATTTATATAAAATCATTATAAATTTAGAGAAAGAAAATTCATCTTTAATGCAGGATTCGAAATATTGGATTATAAAATCTAAACTATATAGATCTTCTAATGAGATGGAACTTGCTGAAGATGCACTTCAAAAAGCACTTCAGCTAAGTCCAAATGATTATGGAATTAAGTTAATGCTTATCTATTATTATATAGATACAAATAATAATAAAAGATTGAAATTAATTTTAATGGATATGGATGAAAATGAGGAGTTAAGTTCTACTTTCTTTCTTCCTATGGCATCTGCTTACTTTTATTTGAATAATATTAATAAAGCATCCTATTATACAGATAAATTGATAGCTTTGAATGATGCAGCAACGACATTAATGAGTTTTAAATTTATGCAAGCTTATATTTATCAAGCACAAAATAATCATTCTGCTTTTATAGGTTTGATGAGAGAGATAGTTTCTAGTTTAAAACAACAGCTTAAAAAAAATCCATATTTAGCAAAACAGGATCTTTATCTCTCTAATTATCTTAGAGCATCTATGGATATATTAGATGCAGAGAAATTTGAAAAAAAACTTAAAGCAGCAAAAAAATATTTAACAAAAGCTAACTATAGAGAGATATCTTATTCTTGGGCAATTAAAAATAGTGCTGATGAAAAGAGTCTTAAAATTTATCATAAAATTAAGAAAAAAGCATTATGGTTACGTTTTAGTAATAGTTTGATTTTTAAAAATCATTCAACTATTGAAAACTTATTAAATGAAAATTTACAAAGTTTATCTATGGGTGATGCTTCTCAAGCTGCAAATAAAGATGGTCAAAAATCTTTATCACAATCTATCGCTTTTGAAGGATTATTAAAAAATGATGCAAACCAAAACGCTTATATACAGCATTTAGATTTAAGTAAACAGCGTTCAGATAGTTTAGATATAAAAGTATCCTATTATAATAGAAATCCTTTACTTCAAAAATATTTAAAATTAAAAAACTCCTTATATTTAAGTAGAGCCTATTATTTTTATACTGAACTAGATTATTTTAAAAATCAAACATTAAATAGATCAAGTATAGTTACTGTACCAAAAAATACTATATATTCAAAGTTAGGTTTAAAAAGAATATATGATAGAGGTTATATTAAAGCAGATATAGGAATTTCAGATGCTTTAAAGCAGTATATTAGTTATTCACTTATCGGAAATCTTCAATTGAGTACAGACCTATATTCAACACTTACATTAAGTAAAGATATAACAGCAGTAGAGGGAACACAGCTTCTTTTAGGTGGTAAAAAAGATATGTTATCTTTAAATATTTCTTGGACAATACTGAACTCTACAATGATAAATTTCTTGTATAAAGAAAATAGATATAACTCACAAGATAATATATATTTAGGAAAAGGAAACTATAGTCGAATTTCTGTAAATCAAAAAATACGAAATGGTTATCCAGATTTAGCTATTGGAACATTTATTGATTTTGGTTCATATCGTGAGACAGAGGGAACACGTGGAGTTATAGATACTCTTTTACCAAAAATAGGAAATATTTTACCAGAAAATTTTTATAATTTAGGAGCTATTTTTTCTTATGGTATGGCGAATAGTAGTGATTATACAAGAGTTTGGAGACCATATTTTGAATTTTCTCCATCTTATAACAGTGTATCAGATGCTTATAGTTATAGTTTACTTACAGGGTATGGAGGTAAAGTTTTTCATCAAGACCATGTTACTGTTGGTTTTTCTTATACAGAATCACTCAATGGTATAAGTGGAAAATCTTATGAAATTTATTTAAATTATAAGTTTCTGTATAAACATCCAAAAATTTAAAACAAGGTATATTAAAAATGATTTTTTTATATAAAATATTAATAGTTCAAATATTATTAATATCAACACTGTTTGGAGCTTTAAAAGATAAAAGCGCAATGGTATATTATGGAGAAAATATCTCCTATTCAATGGTTGGGATTCATGATTATATAATAGTACAACCAGAACTTATTAATGTATATAGTCATGGTTTTAAAATCTACAAAGAGAAGATGTATGCTTATGTAAGTATCAATGAGATTGATGAAAATATAAAAGAGTATCAGTATGTAGATGAAAGTTGGATAGTGAGTGAAAATAAAGATTGGGGTTCCAAAGTATTAGATATAAAAAATAGAGATTATCAAGAGTTTATATTTAAAAGATTGATAGAGCCACGTATAAAAGATGGATTTCAGAACTTTTTCTTTGATACATTAGACTCTTATCATTTAGTGGCAAAAACGAAAGAGGAAAAAGAGGCAAGTAGGTTAGAATTAGTACATTTTATAAATGAATTTCATAAACGTTATCCAACTTCTAAATTGATTATAAATCGTGGATTTGAGGTTATAGATGATGTACATAATTCTCTTGAAGCGGTATTATTTGAATCTTATTATACTGGAATAGCCACAGACCATACAGGGTATAAAAAAATAAGTGATTCAGATAGAGAGTGGTTAGATATTTATTTAGATAAAATTAAGAAATATAATATTGATATTATTAGTTTAGAGTATATGGATGCTAATGATTTAAAGAATAAATCACAAAAAATTATAGATAAAATAAAACAAAGAAAAATGATACCTTATGTATCAAATAGAGCATTAACTATTTATGGTAAATCTTCTAAAAATGCTGTTAAAAGAGAAGTGTTTACCTTGATTGATGAGACTGCTACAGATAGAATGGACTTATTTTCACATAGACAAGGTGCATTAGTTTTAGAATATTTAGGATATATACAAAAATTATATGATGTAAATCAAGGTTTACCAGAGATGGATACTATGAGACATTATTCTGGTGTTATTATATGGCTAGAAAGATATTATCATACACCAAAAATTTTATTTGAATGGTTAAAAAAAGTAGAACTACTTGGAATAAAAATAGTATTTGCGTATAATTTTAGTGGATTAGAAAATAGTAAATATTTAAAAAAGTTAGGTATAAAAATTATATCTAAAGCTCAAGAAAAAATAAAAATCTTAGTACAAGATAAAATGATGGCTTATGAGGTAGAACCATCATTATCAAGAACTAATAATAGAATTAAAGTTAAAAATTTAGTTAAGCCATTATTAAAATATAAATTAGAAGATGGTAAATCTTCTACTATTGCAGGGATAACACAATGGGGTGGTTATGCTGTTAATGAATCTTTTATAATTGAATTAAATCAAGATAATTTATGGGTAGTTAATCCATTTGAATTTTTTAAACAAACTTTGAGATTAAAAACTCTTATAGTTCCTGATGTAACAACAGAAAATGGGAAAAGATTACTATTTGCTCATGTAGATGGTGATGGAATGATAAATAGAGTAGAGGGTAATCAAAATCGTTTTTCAGGTGAAGTAATTTTAAATCAGATTTTAAAACCTTATAAAATTCCACACTCTATCTCTTTTATTGGGGCAGAAATTGATGCAGATGGTTTATATCCTGAAATATCTGAAAAAATGACACGAATAGCTAAAGATATATATAAATTAGATAATGTTGAAGCAGCAACACATACATTTACTCATCCCTTCAGATGGGATAAAATTATAAATGATAATTTAGATAAAAAGTATAGATTAAAAGTACAGAATTATAAATTTTCATTAGAAAGAGAGTTGTCACAAAGTATTAGAGATATAAATAAAAATCTTATTCCAAAAAATAAGTTATTAGCCAAAACAGTTTTTTGGAGTGGAAACTGTATGCCACGAATAAATGCTTTAGAGCATATATATAAAAATGGTATTTTAAATATGAATGGTGGTGATACTTCTATTACAATAAATAATCCATGGTTAAGTTATATTGCACCATTAGGAGTGGAAAGAGGAGATTATTATCAAATATATACAGGTGCTCAAAATGAAAATATATACACAAATGATTGGTTAGGACCATTTTGGGGATTTAAAAAAGTTGTACAAACTTTTAAATTGACAAATTCACCAAGAAGATTAAAACCTATAGATATATATTATCATATATATTCAGGTTCAAAGATGGCATCACTAAAAGCACTTAAATATGTTTTTAATTGGGCTATTAAACAGGATGTAATGCCAATTTTTATATCAGAATATATTCTTAAAGTGATGGATTATTATGTGGTTTCAATGGCTAATAATAAAAATGATTGGTTAGTAGATGGGATGAATGACTTAACTACTATTAGAATAGAAAAGGAGGGTGCATCAGTTGATTTTTCTAAGTCTAAATCAGTTACAGGTATTCAACATTTTGAGAATCATACATATCTTAGTTTAGATAATTCAACAAAGCATTATTTTACAACAAGTAATAATGATGACTATAAAGATGAAAGTTATCTTATATCATCAAATGCAAAAACTGTTGTATATAAAAATAATGGTAAAAATAAAAGAATATCATTTAAAGGGTATGTAGAGTTAAAATTAGATTTTCATATAGCCGATGGGTGTAAAATATATTCAAAGCCAAGAGCAAGAAAGATTAAACGAGATAGTTATAGTACAAAATTATCGTATAGAAATATAAAGAGTGCTGTTATAGATATTAAATGTAAATAAGAGTAAAATTAAAATAAATTAAATAAAGTGAGTTTTTGATGAAAAAAGTGTTAATTACAGGTGTTGCAGGTTTTATAGGTTCTCATATCGCTCAAGAGTTATTAAAAAGAGATGATATAGAGATTATAGGTCTTGATAATATTACAAGTGGACTACAATCAAATCTTGATCTATTAAATTCTTTAGATACTAACAATAAATTTACATTTCATAAAGCAGATATTAGAGATTTTGAAGGGATGAAAGAGATTTTAAAAGATGAAAAAATAGATACGATTTATCATTTAGCAGCTTTAGTTTCTGTTCAAGAGAGTATGGATGACCCTATGAAAAGTGGCTCTATAAATATTCAAGGGACTCATAATGTATTAGAGTTAGCAAGAGTATTAAATATCAAACGTGTAATCTTTTCAAGTAGTGCAGCTGTATATGGTGATGAACCAACATTGCCTAAAAATGAAAACTCTTTAGTGAAACCTATCTCTCCTTATGGACTTGAAAAATCAATAGGTGAACAATATATGAAAATCTATAATGAAGTATATGGTTTAGAGTGTGTAGTATTTAGATATTTTAATGTTTATGGTGAAAGACAAGATCCAGCAAGTGATTATTCAGGTGTTATCTCTATTTTTAATGATAAATTGAAAGAGGCACAAATGCCTATGATTTTTGGAGATGGAAAACAGTATAGAGATTTTGTATATGTAAAAGATGTTGCACGTGCAAATATCGCTGCTATGGATATGAAAGATGTTTCTTATGAACTATTTTGTGTAGGAACAGGTCAAAAAACATCTATATATGATGTTTTTACAGCTTTTGCAGCTAGATATAATGTTACTGGTGAACCAATATATAAAGAGGGAAGAACAGGAGATATATTAGCTTCTGTATGTGATAATAGAAAAATATCTGAAAAATTAGGTATTACTGATTTTCATATTTTTAAAGATACTATCCACAACGTATAAATTTTTTTTGTATCTTGCTTTTATATAGCAAGATACTCTATTTTTAGATACCATTAGATACTAAATTAAAAGAGTGATAATGACAATAACTAAAAATATAACCGATATTATAACTATTCAAAACTCCTGTAAAGAGATAATACAAGAACTTTACACTTATAATTCACGTTCAAGCGAAACTATAAGAGCTAACTATAAAAAAGCAAAAATAGATGATGCACTTCGACTAGAGATATTAGAATATGATAGTTATGATGATACCTTTGTTCTCTCCTCTGATACTCACAATTATTATAAAGCACGATTAGGACAAGATGATGAGACAAATATCGGTCTTATTGGTGAAAAAATAGTAAAATTAAAAAGATTACTGCAAACATATAATATTAGAAAAAAGAGGAGTGAAGATGTAGAGAAAGATTTAAAATCTATCTATCAGATATTAGTTCAGATAGCGCCTCTTTTAAATCATAACCTTCAAGCTATCTCTTCAAACTCTCTTTTTGCATTTAAAAATGAACCAAATTTTGAGATAAAAATTTTAAATCTTACGACCTCTAAAGATGAGATAGCACAACTTATAGAGAGTTCAAAAAGTGTAGATGATTTTTTACAAGAGGAGCATCATTTTTTTAAATCTATGAACGATAGAAAAATAACATCTGTTATATTAAAACTCAAGCACAATAGCGTACAACTTGAAAGCTCTTTTAGAATACTTTTTAGTGAGATTAAAAACTTTATCAATCAAGCTATTAAAGATGGTGCATTTATAAAAAGAATTAAAAAGTTAAAAGAGTTAAAAGATGATAACACTCTTTTTGAAAAAACAGATATAGATGAAAAGATAAAGGCTTTAACACCTATTATAAAAGCTACAAAAGAGAAACGTCTTCATCCTGATGATAAAATCCACGATTATATAGATACTATGCGAAGAATAATCAGTTCACGAGCGATAGAACTTAAAAATCTAAAGGTAAGTACCCCTATAAATTATGATATTGATGAAAGAGTTAGTGTCAAAAAAACTCTTTATGATTATCCAAAATTAAATAAAGAGTTTTTATATCAAGAAAAAGATTTAATCTCATTTTTAAAGATGAATAATATCGAAGATGAAAGGTTATTGGGTGTTTTTGTAAGAATGTTGAAAAATTATTCATCACAGTATAGTATGGATAGTGATAAGTTTATTACATTTGATAATAGAAGTTATGCAGAAATATTTAGTCTTAAAAAAGAGGAAAAAAATTAATGTTAATAGAAACAACAGAGTTACTCCCACAATATATGCAAAAGATATATGCCATCATCTTAAAAGGTGGTTTTATAAATGAAAATAGTAGTAAAAATGCTCATTCTGAGATTTATAATGCCATCACAAAAAAAGAGCTAGAGATACGAGCTTACTTTCTTCCTATTGGATATATTCTTATGAAAAGAGCTGGGTATTATTATTTTGCTCACGATGAGGCATCTGATGGGGCTAGTGCTTTGGAAAAAATAGTTGATTATATAGATATTGTAAACTTTTTAAAAACTGTTGATAATAACTTTAGTGTTGGTCATAGATTTAAACTTAGTTCTATTGAAAGTCAGTTAAACAGTAGTATGGAACTTCAAGAGTTAGCTAAAAAAATGCGTGGTATTGGTTCAAAAAATCATCGTGAATTTGTGCAAAAGATAATAGAAAAATTAAAAAAAGATGGTTTTGTGGAAGAGTTGAGTAGTCTAAATGCTGAGTATATAGTGTTAAACTCTTATGATTATATTGAACTATTTTTGAGTGAGGTGGAGATTTATGAGTAAAACAGACGGCCTAAAAAAAATAACCCTAATAAAAAGTGCAGACTACCAATATGCAGATATAGACCTAACAGATAATACTCTTCTACTAGGAGAGAGTGGAGTAGGAAAAACTACTCTTATGAGAGCGATACTTTTCTTTTATACTATGGATTATTCTGATGGTATTTTAAATATTAATTCTGATACAAAAAAATCTTTTAATAAATGGTACTTTCAAGAACCTAACTCTCATATAGTGTATGAATATACAAAAGATGAAAATAGATTTTTATTTGTGGTGAGTAATGGAGGACATCTTCATTATACTTTTATAGATATGACTAATAGCCAATTAACGACAAAGGAGCTTTTTTTAGATAAAAATCTTCCAAAAAATCTTCAAGAACTTAATGAAACTATTCAAACACATAACTTAGCAAATTATACTACATCAAAAAAAGAGAAGTATATCAATGCATTTCATAAAAAAGATAGTGATAATAGAAAGATAAAACAGGAGTCTGAAACAAATTTTACTCTCTTTGAAGATATTAATTCTCGTAAAGAGTTTGCTAAAACACTCTCAAATATCTTTACAAGCTCAAAAGTTCACTCCGATACTCTTAAAAAAACTATTGTTTCACTTATAGAAGATTCTAATGCAACTATAAATCTTAAAAAGATAAAAGATGATTTAAACGATTATGTTGAGAATAAAAAAGAGATAGAAAATTTTGAGAAAAAGATACCCACTATTCAAAAACTTTCGACGATATTAACGCATTATAATAGTTCTAAAATTGAGTTTAAAAAAAGAGCAAATCAGATTCATAAGTTAAAAACTCATATAGCTATTAAAAGAGAAGATATAACACAAAAATTTGAAAATCTAAATCGAGAGATTGAGGAGATAGAGCAAAAATTTCTTATATCTCAAGAGATAGTCAATGAAAAAATAGCAGGTAAACGTGAAGAGATAACAATAGAGTCTAATAACATCCTCATACTTCAAAAAAAGGAGTTAGAGTATAAAACAAAGAGTATAGAGGTTCTTGTTACAGAGTATAATAGTGAAGAAAAATATAAAAATGCAAAACAAAATCTTAGTATAAAGTACCAAGCTCTAACATCAAATGTTAAAAATATAAATGCAGACTACAATAAAATCTTACAGAAGCTAGAAAAAGAGAAAGAATATACAGTTTTTAATATCAAAACTCTTAAAAATAGCAATGAGAAAGAGATAAATGATTCAAAAATAAAACTTATTCAAAATAAAGAGCAAAAGATTGATGATGCGACACTTAAACTTAAAAGTGATAAGTTAGCTTTAGAGAATGAATTAAAAAACTCTCTCAACAGTTTTAATGAGATAAAAATTCAGCAGGGACGTGTTGAAAATTATAGTTTTAATCGTGAAAATATTGAAAAATATAGTGTAGATGTTGAAAAGTATAGAGATGAACTTTTTAAAATAGAACCAAAAAAGATTAAAAACCAACACGATATTGAAAATATAGATAAAGATATATTTAATATCTCTCAAATATTAAAAACACAAAAAGAGAAACTCTCTAGCCAAATAAATAGAGAAAAAGAGAAGTTACAAGAGGAAAAAAAAGAGTTAGAACGTAAACTTGATTTTAATAGCTCAAATCTTTATGGGTATTTGAATAAAAATAGAGTGAAAAATAGAGAAAAAATAGTAACTTATCTCAAAGATGATATTTTATTTTCAGAGAAAGAGTTTCGTGCTAGAGAGATTGAGAGCAATAGCTCTATATTTGGTTTGGAGATAAATTTTGAAGAGGAATTTTCAAATGATTATAAACAAACAGAGCTTTTAAATCAACTAGACAATGTTAAAAAAAGAGTTAAAGAGTTAAATAAAAAAGCGGTCGTTGAGAGTGAGAAACTGGAAAGTATTGCTTTAACAGATACAAAAACAAAAAATAGAGAACGCTCAACACTCTATGCACTCAAAAAAGAGCTAGATGAAAACCAAAGAGTTTATATAAAAAATAGAGATACAGCACTTTTAAATCTTGAAAATGCCAAAACTCAAGCGATAAAACTAAGAGATGAAAAAACAAAAGAGTTAAATAAACAGTATATAGAGAAAAATGCTCTTCTTGATATATTAAAAGAGAAGTTTCAAAATGTGGAAAAAGAGATAGCCCTTATTATAGAGTCTATAAATAAAGAGATTAGCAATGATATTTTAAAAATAGACAATAGTTTAATAACTTTGAATGCTAAAGAGTTAAGTGATATTCAAATAGTTCAAAATGAGTATCTTTTAGAATCGGAGAAGATTAAAACAGAACTCTTTGAACTTTTAAAAGAGAAAGGGATAGATGATACTCTTTTAAAAAATATTATTGTTGAGATAGAGGAGTTGGGTAAAAAACTTACAAGTATTGATACAAATCGTAGTTATGTCACTATATATATTGGAGAGTATCAAGATAAAATTTCAAAAATTCCATCGATGCAACAAACTCTTAATGATAATAGAGTTATTTTTGAAAACCTTGAACAGAAATTAGCATTTATTATAAAAGAAAATCAGCTTAAAAAGAGTGTGATAGTTGAAAGTATCTCTAAACTTAAAAAAATTAAAATAACTCTTAATAGATTTACCGATAATTATAAAAAAGAGATAAGTGAAAAGAGGATAGAAAAAGATATAGATAATGTGTTAAATTTAGAATATAGAGAAAGTGATGTAACTATTTTTGATAATGAGGAGTTTATATCTACTATTATCCAAAAAATTAGTGCTAGTGTTCAAGAGATAGAGAAATATTCTTCTCAGATAGAGATTCAAACACAACGTGTATTAAAAGGTTTAAATAGTGATAATATTTTCAAGATAGAGATTTTAGATGATTTTCTTGAACCTGAAATATCTCACTATATAAAAATAGCGAAAGAGTTAGTGGAATATATAGAAAAAGACAAAATTAAGATTTTAAAAGAGACATCATCTGAGATGTTTAAAAGTAGTTTAGTTTTTGTAAGAAAAGAGCTTAGTATCTTTGATGAGGCTATTTTAGATATTGAAAGTGAGGTTATGAACCTTAGAAACCGAGTGCGTAAAGCAGTTGAATCTTTTAATGTAATAGATTCCATTGAGATACGTTTTCAAAATGCTAATAGTGAGGTATTAGAGATGCTTCAAGATATATCAACTTTTTATAGTGAACATAACGATAAATTTTTAAGTGGTTTATTTAATGAAGAGAGTGATAACAAGAAAATACAAAATGAACTGAGTACCAAAATAGTAGATTTAGTTGCGCTTTTAATCACTACAAAAGAGTATATGAACTTAGAGAGTGGATTTGTATTAGAATTTAAAGTGATAGAGAAAGGTAATGACCTAAAATGGCGTCAAACTCTCAATGATGTTGGCTCAAATGGTACATCAACATTAGTAAAAAGTATTATAAATATCGCTATTTTACAGTTAGTGAGTAAAAATATCGTAAAAGATAACCCGATAGTAAGTCACTGTATATTAGATGAGATAGGGACTATATCAACAGATTATTTTAAAGAGTTAAAAGATTTTGTAAATAGTAGTGGATTTTTGTTTGTGAATGGTATGCCTATTGAAGATGATATTTTAATATCTATGTACCCTACTGTTTATGTTGGGGAAAATTGTGGTGGGTATTCTCGGATGTTGTTGGCTAGTAAGGTGGTTGTTTAATTTGTTGATGTATAATTTGCATATCTCTAACAACTTCAATAATTACAACAATAATTCTTAACATGAAAATCAACACCTTTCACGGTTATGATTTACTAAACTTTATGCGTCAGCTCTAACTGTTGCATAAAGCCACAGTAGAACCGTATAAAATTATACCACATTAAAATCATTTAACAAGAAGTAGGAAAATGTCAAATTTAAATTTAAAAAATTTTGCCAAGATAAAAGATATAACTGTTTTTGTTGGAAAACCTAGTAGTGGAAAGAGTTATATTATGGATAAAAAATGACCTCCCTAAGCATATTCGGCACAAGTAGTGATGCAGGAAAATCTACTCT
>Ga0256842_1000218_pt1 | contig 50744 bp, 50 predicted proteins | sample 4559240metaG_FD_185973 | JGI IMG/M metagenome (GOLD analysis project Ga0256842, IMG submission 185973) | Hydrothermal vent microbial communities from Guaymas Basin, Mexico - 4559-240 | ecosystem: Environmental > Aquatic > Marine > Hydrothermal vents | place: Mexico: Guaymas Basin | collected... | reverse complement strand
TTACAAGTAAAATCTCATCTTTACAAAGAAATTTTAAAAGTGCTTTCTCACCAAATCGCTCCATTAAGCGATTCATGCGAGATGTTTTTATGAGGTCTATTCCTATCATTTACTGAATCACAAATTCAGTAAAATAGATACCTTTTATGCGTCCATCTGTAATCATTGCATTTAGTGTATCCATAATCTGATTTTCGATTTTTTGTTTACCTTTTTTAGAGGATATTTCTTCAAGAGTTTTGGATGTTAAAATTCTAATAATCCTATCTCTTAAAACTGCTGCTTTGCTATCTAATTCAAGACTTAACTCTTCTCCTTCTAATTCTAGTGACATTGTTACTTTTAGATATCTGCGTCCTGCATCACTTTTTAAATTTACAGTAAAAGTGTCTAATGGATAAAGCACACCTATATCGCTAAGATTTCTTGAAGCTTGCATATCAGAATCAGAACTACTTCTTCTATGTGAGTTTGATACTGATTTTTCTTTGACTTGAGGCTCATTTGAAGTTGCAGTGGATGTGTCTTCATCTCCACCCATCAAGAGTACGGCAACTACAGCTCCCCCAGCTATGATAAGTATCAAAACAACGATGATAATTATCATGAGCATATTACTCGACTTTTTACTTCCCTTTGATTCTTCTTCTGTACTTTCTTCTTCAGCCATTTTTATCCCTTAAAATATAGTTATGTTAGTATATCGGAATTTATAAAATTTTATAAATTATTTTCCAATAAATCATCTAATGGTAAAAATTCGTAGCTATCAGCATTATAGTATTCTATTTTACCAGTTTCAATGTAATAATACCATCCATGTATAGATAAATCTGCTTTTTCAAATTTTTCTTTTACTTTTGGATATGTTAAAATATTTTCTATTTGTTTAATTACAGATAGTTTTTCAGTTAATCTTAGTAAATCTTCTTTTGGAGCATCTGTTCCCAAGCTTAGTATAGCTGATGTTTTTGCGCTTTCACCAAGTTTTAGCCAGGTTTTTGTATGAACTAATGAGGTGTTTTGAAACTCACTAAAAAGATGTTCACAAGCACCACAATATGTATGACCACATATGATGATTTCTTTTACATTTAGTACACTTACAGCATACTCTATTCCTGATGCAGTTGCATGAAAATCTTCATCTGCTTTATATGGAGGTACAAAGTTGCCAACATTTCTTATGACAAATAAATCCCCAGGATTTGACTGGACAATTAAATCTGGAATTACCCTTGAATCTGAACAACCTATAAACAGAGCTTTTGGAGTTTGTCCATCTCTTACTAATTTTAAAAGTGCCTCTTTGTTTTTTTTAAAATAGGTTTTAAAAGTCTTATTACCCTGTGCATATTCTTCTAAATGTGTCATGCTAATTCCATTTTGGCAGGTTAATCACATATTTTAACATCAAGAGCTTTGATTATCTCTTCAAAAATCTCTCCAGCTTCTCTATCTACATCATCATGATACTCGATAACCGTAACTTCTTTGTTATGCGATACAGCAGTAGAGTGTATCTCTGGTTTTAAACTATACTTAGCAACTATCTTATCTATGCAAGAGTTCACTTTGTCCTTTTCTTTCTTGCTATCATAAGCAAGTGCTAATCTTGAAAATCTTTCTTCGCTTCTAAACTCAGCATCAATCATATTTTTCCTTCATACCTGTGTTTTATAATCTAATGGTTATTATATAGTAAAATTGCTTTTAAAGTTTATTAAATTAGTACCATTGTAGAAGTTTTGTTACTTCATCAACTATAAAAGTTTTAAGAGATGTTTTTTCTAACGGTTTTTTTGCTAATAAAACTTTAGATATATTTTGCATTTTTGCCTCTTTTAATCTAACATCAAGAGCATAAACCTCTCTTACATCTCCAACAAGTGAAACTTCACCTATAAATATGGTTTCCTTTGATATGGCTCTGTCTCTAAAACTACTTATAATTGCTGCTAGTATTGCTAAGTCTGCTGCTGTTTCTGTTATCTTAATTCCACCTGTAATATTTATAAAAACATCATATCCAGAAAGTGGAATTTCAAGTTTTCTCTCAAGAAGTGCTAAAAGCATATTTAATCTGTTAGTATCAAATCCTGTTGCTTGTCTTTTTGAATTTGGTGTGTGTGATTCTGATACAAGTGCTTGAACTTCTAGGATGATAGGGCGACTTCCTTCCATAATAACAGTAAGAGCTGAACCTGCTTGTTCGGAGTTACGGTTGAAAAATCTTGATGATATGTCAGTTGCAGATATAAGTCCGTCACTTCGCATCTCAAAAACTCCTATCTCGCTTGTTGCCCCAAAACGGTTTTTAAAACCTCTTAAGATGCGTAGTTCTTGAGATGAATCTCCTTCAAAGTAGAGTACGGTATCAACCATATGTTCTAATACTCTTGGACCTGCAATAGAGCCTTCTTTAGTGATATGACCAATAATAAATATGGCGATATTTTTTTCTTTTGCTATTCTCATAAGTTCAAAAGTTATTTGTCTTACTTGTGTGACAGAACCAGGTGCTGAGGTTATATTTTCAGAATAGATTGTTTGAATAGAGTCTATAATTAAAAATTCATAATCTCTATGTTCTAGTTCAATTAAAACTTGTTCAAGTCTAATTTCACTAAGAAGATACAACGAATTATTATTAGCATTTAATCTATTTGCTCGAAGTTTTATTTGCCCAGCTGATTCTTCCCCTGTGACATAGAGTACATTTTTAGAAGTTGAAGAGATATTTGCAGCAACTTTTAAAAGAAGGGTTGATTTTCCAACACCTGGACTTCCACCTATGAGTGTTAGGCTTCCTGGAACAATTCCACCACCTAAAACACCATCAAGTTCATTGTCAAGTGATGAAAATCTAAAAACTTCATCCTCTTTTATATCGTTGATGCTTAATGCTTTTGAAGATTTAGCTGATGTTGATTTGGTTTGTTTAACAACTTCTTGTTGATGTTCATTTAGTTCTATGAAACTATCCCAAGCTCCACAGTTTGTACATTTGCCCATCCATTTTGGAGTTGTAAGTCCACAATGTTGACACTCAAAAAGTATTTTTTTCTTAGCCATTTTTTTTGCCTTGAAGTTTAAAGTTGACTGATTATACTACTTTGGCATGTGGGTTTTTAAAAATATGACAAAATGCAATATTTTTTATTTTTCCTCTACAAAAATGGCATCAAGTAAACCATCTACAAATTCATATTTGTCAAATTTTACCAAATCTTGAGGTTGCTCACCTGTTCCCACATATAGTATTGGTAACTCAAGAGCATAAGCTATGCTAAATACACTTCCACCTTTTGCAGTGCCATCAAGTTTTGTTATGATAATACCGTCTATACCTATCATTTCATTGAATGCTTTTGCTTGTGCTATGGCTGAATTACCTTGTGTTCCGTCTATGATTAGGATTGTTCTATGTGGACTTCCACTATGTGCTTTATCGCAGATACGGTTAATCTTTTTAAGTTCATTTGCCAGATTTGTTTGCGTATGTAATCTTCCAGCTGTATCTATGATAACATTATCAAACCCTTTACTTTTTGCAGAGTCTATTGTGTCATAAGCAACAGCAGAACTATCATGCCCTTGTTTGGAAGAAACTATGGGAATATCTAATTTTTTTGACCAAAGAGTTAGTTGTTCTATGGCCGCTGCACGGAAAGTGTCACCAGCTCCTAGTATCACTTTTTTACCATCATCTTTATACTTTTGTGCAAGTTTAGAGATAGTAGTTGTTTTTCCAGCTCCATTTACCCCAACTATGAGTTCTACAAAAGGTGGTGTAAATTCTGGTTCTTTATAAGTTGTGTAAGCCAGAGTTGATAAAAGTTTTGAGCGTAAAATCTCTCTTGTTATTTTGTTTTGGTAAGTTTGTTCTATGATGATTTCTACTAAATCATATTCAACATCAGCTTCTAGTAAAATATCTTCAAGTTCATCTTTTGTAAAACTTATCTTTTTTTTTGGTGCTACTGTCTTTATAGCTTCAACAGTTTTACTAAGAGACCTTTTTATAAATCCAAACATCTTCTGTAGTCCTTATTTTTTTAAAGCTCGTTTTATATCGCTTTGAACAAATTCTTCCTCTATTGAACCAACATAATGTGTGATATATTTTCCATCTTTATATAGTGTCATAATTGGGATTGGGTATCTGTCTCCAAGTTTTAAGCTTTGTACTATTTTATCAGCTAATACACGGTTGATTTTTGAGTTTACTAAAACATAGTTTACTCCATATGTATTTTTAAATTCTTCTAATTTCTCATTATTTATGTTGTCTTCTATAGTGATACCAATAACAACTAAATCATCTTTGTATTTTTTTTGTAATGCACTTAGATGAGCAGTTGCTTTTCTACAAGGTGGACACCAGGTTGCAAAAATGTCAAAAATAACAACTTTACCATCTGCTCCTTTGAGTCTAAAACCGTCTTTTTCTTGTATAACTGTGAATTTTTTATTTTCAGTTGAAGTTAATATATACTCATTCGTAGGTTTCATTTCATTTGCTTCTTTATTTTGGTGTTGTTTGTCTTTTGAACAACCAGTGATTAGAAGAAGTACAACAAATATACTAAATATAGCTTTTTTTAACATGTTAATGTGCCTTTTTATTAAAATTTTAGTAAAATATGTAAAATTATACCAATAAAGATTTTATATGCCTCTTACAAAAGCGAAATTTCGACAAACTTGTTTGAAAAAGATAAAAAATACTTCGATTCACAATCAATTTTATCGTAGTGCTGTGTTGAATGAAAAACTATATAAAAAATTAAAAAAACTCAAAAATAAAAAGATTTTGTTTTTTTGTCCATTGCCATTTGAAGCAGATATTATGAAAACACTGCAAAAAATGAGGAAAAATTCTGAGATTTTTGTTCCGTTTATGCAAGGTACAAGTTTTAAAATGGTACCATTCAGACTGCCTCTAAAGAAAAATAAATTTGGTATTTTAGAAGCAGGAAATACAAATAGAAATATAAAAAATATTGATATAGCCATAGTACCTGCAGTTGGGGTAGATGGTAATTTGCAAAGAATAGGTTTTGGCAAAGGGATGTATGATCGTTTCTTTGAAAAGTTGAAAAAAAGACCATATACGATTTTTATACAACCAGAATTTTGTTATACAAAAGAGATTATTTGTGACCATTATGATATTGCTTGTGATTTGTTACTAACACCCAAGGTGGAAAAAGTATCTATGGCGAGAGTCAATAAAAGGATTTAAAGATGTTAACTGAAGTGCTACTAGGTGGTTTTGTTGCCACTGTTAGTGGGGTTATCGGTTTTTTCATCTCTAAAAAAATAACTAATGCTAATTTTGATATTTATATAGATCAAGCAAAAGCTAAAGCTGCCGCAATAGAAAATGAGGCAGAGTTACTTTTACATAAATCAAATATAAAGTCTCAAGAGATTGAATTGGAGGCTGTTAAACACTATGAAAATGCTAAAGAAAGAGCAAAAGCAGACCTTCATCAAAGAGAAGATGATGTAATAAGAAAAGAGCAGAATTTTAGACGATACAAACAGGTTGAAGAGAAAAAACTTCAAGAAGAAGATAGTATTGTAAAGGCTAAAAAAGTTGATTTAGAGAGAAATGAAAAACTATTAGACTCACTAAAAAAGAGATATGAACAAAAGATAGATGAAGCAGTACATGCGATAGAGCATAGTGCAGGTATGACTCAAGCTGAGGCTAAACAGGCTTTATTGGATAAAATGGAAGAAAAATGTCGTGGAGATATAGCTCATATAGTTAGACGATATGAAAATGAAGCTAAAAAAACGGCTAAAGAGAGGGCTAATTATATTTTAGCTCAGGCAACAAGTCGTTTTGCAGGTGATTTTGCATCTGAAAGATTGACAAACTTAGTACATCTTGATAATGATGAGCTTAAAGGTCGTATAATAGGTAAAGAGGGAAGAAACATAAAAGCCCTTGAAACTTTAATGGGTGTTGATATTATTATAGATGATACACCAAATGCTATACTTGTTAGTAGTTTTAATATGTACCGTAGAGCCATAGCAACAAAAACTCTTCAATTGCTTATAGAAGATGGAAGGATTCAACCAGCAAGAATTGAGGAGATATATCAAAAAGTTTGTGATGATTTTGAGATAGATATACTTAATGATGGTGAAGAGTTAGTTGCAGATTTAGATATAGGGATGATGCATCCAGAGTTAATGAAACTTATAGGTAAACTCCGTTATCGCGCTAGTTATGGGCAAAATGCTTTATCTCATACCCTTGAAGTTGCTCATTTAGCTGGTATTATGGCTGCTGAGATGGGTGGTGATGCTAGTTTGGCAAGAAGGGCAGGTCTTTTACATGATATTGGAAAAGCATTAACACATGAGCAAGATGGAAATCATGTTGATTTGGGAGCTGAAGTTTGTAGCAGATACAATGAGCATCCAGTAGTTATAAATGCTATCTATGCTCATCATGGGCATGAAGATATAAACTCTATTGAATGTGGTGCTGTATGTGCGGCAGATGTACTTTCAGCTGCAAGACCAGGAGCTAGAAGAGAGGTGTTAGAGAGTTTCTTAAAACGGGTAACAGAGATAGAAGATATAGCCTCTTCACATGCAGGTGTTAAACAAGCTTATGCGATTAATGCTGGTAGAGAAGTGAGGGTATTGGTAAATGCTACTTTAATAAATGATGATGAATCTGTTTTGATGGCTAAAGAGATTGCTAAAGAGATAGAGGAAAAAGTTCAATACCCAGGCGATATAAAAGTTAATGTTATTCGCGAGAGTAGGGCTGTGGAGTTTGCTAAATAGTTTTATTTGTTGTTGAGTCATCGTAAGGATCCATATGTATTAGAATATGGACTGTCTTATTTGGAAAAAGTTTTTTGATTTTTTCCTCTATTTTATCTGCGATAAGGTGTGCATCGTATAAAGATATGTCAAGATTGAAAACAGTATGAACAGATATGAAAATGTGTGAACCTGATTCTCTTGTTTTGAGAAAATGGTAGTCTGTGATAAGTGGTTCACTTTTGATAGCATCTATAATGAGTTGTATATCTTCTTTTGAAAGTGCAGCATCAAGAAGCATTAAAACACCCTCTTTTATGATAGGGATGGCAGAGTAAATCATATAAATAGCTATACCTATACCTAAAACCGGGTCTATCCACTCTTGAGCAGTATATGAGATAAGAACAAGTGCTACTAAAACTGCACCATTTGAATATAGATCAGTTTTATAGTGAAGCGAATCTGCTTTTATAACCATATTTTTTGTTTTTTTAGCTACAAAGTTTAAAAATGCAACCAAAAAAGCTGTGACAATAAAGGAGATAATCATTACATAGATACTCTCAACCATATGATCCATATCTCTTGGATGGGTAAATTTAACTAATGCTTCATAAAGTATTAAAAGAGCAGATAAAGATATAACAGTACCTTCTATTACAGCAGCCAGTGGTTCTATCTTACTTCTTCCATAGTGAAATTGGTCATCAGGGTCTTTTTCTGCGTTGTGAAGGGCAAAGTAGTTAAATAAAGATACCGTCAAATCAAGTAAAGAGTCAATAGCCGAAGCCAAAACAGCAATCGAGCCACTAAGTATGCCAACAGTCATCTTGATAAGTACAAGTAAACCTGCAACAGAAGTGGAAACAACGGTAGCTTTTTTTTCTAATCTCATATATAGCCTATTTTTTTAGGTACAATTATACAAAAATTTTAATATATAAAGAATAAAATGAATTTAGATGATATAAGAAAAGATAGACAAAAGTGGATGACTTGGAAAAATATAGCTCCACTTCGTGATTCTTTAGAAAGTTTGGCATGTGGGGATTGGCATGTGGAATTGGATGATGTTGTAAAGATTAGTGGCGAGTGCGATAAAGAAAAAATCTATGAAGTGGCAAAGAGTATGATGCCATGGAGAAAAGGTCCATTTGATGTTTGTGGTATTTTTATAGATAGTGAATGGAAAAGCAATATCAAATATAATCTTTTAAGGAAACATTTTAATTTAGAAGATAAAAAAGTTGCTGATATAGGGTGTAATAATGGTTACTACCTTTTTCGTATGCAGGAGGATAATCCTAAGTTATTGGTTGGGTTTGATCCATCTCCACTTTATAAAACGCAATTTGATTTTATAAACCATTTTGTAAAAAGTGAGATAGTTTATGAATTACTTGGGGTTGAGCATTTGGAGTTTTATGAGGAGAAGTTTGATACTATATTTTGTTTAGGTGTACTTTATCATAGAAGTGATCCTGTGGCAATGTTAAAATCTCTTTTTAAAGGGCTGGATAAAAAAGGTGAAGTTATACTTGATACTTTTTATATAGATGCCAAAGAGGAGATGTGTCTTTGTCCAAAATCATCTTATTCAAAAATACCAAATGTATATTTTGTTCCAACAATATCGGCTTTGAAAAATTGGTGTTTAAGGGCTGGATTTAGTGAGTTTGAGGTGTTGCAAACATCAAAAACAGATGCAAACGAACAAAGAAAAACAGAGTGGATAGAGGGTCAGTCTTTAGAAGATTTTTTAGATCCAGATGATAACACAAAAACAGTTGAGGGTTATCCCTCTCCTGCTAGAGTTTATGTAAAATTAATTAAGGATAAAAAATGAGTATAATGGGTGATGAACAACCAGATGAACTAGAGATACATGATTATTTAAATGATGATGAAAAGATTATTTTGCAAACACATCAGTCTATAAATCGTGATTTGTGTGGAGAGATTGAAAAGATGGAAGCTGGTCTAGTTAAGATTAGATTAATGACAACTTCTGATATGGTAGCAGATGAAGTGGGGTTGATTCACGGTGGTTTTATTTTTAGTGCTGCTGATTATGCTGCTATGGCAGCTGTAAATGAAAAAAATGTAGTTTTGGTTGCTTGTGATTCTCAGTTTTTATCACCTGTGAAATTTGGTGATGAGGTGGATTTTATTGCTAAAGTTAGACATAAAGAGGGTAGAAAAAGAAATGTTCATGTAACTGGATATGTGCTAGATATAAAAGTTTTTGATGGTGAATTTAAAACTGTTGTTACAGATAAGCATGTATTGAAATTAAAACTTCTTGATGATGAGGAAGATAAAGATAATGTATAAGATTGATTATAGGGATTCTACCCAATAATCAATATAGTTTTGTTCTTGTTTTATAGTGGTTTTATCACCATGACCTGGATATACAATTTTGTCAAAATCAAGCATTTTAAACTTTTGAAGTGATTTTTTCATATCATCTGGGTTTGAGTATGGTAGGTCTGTTCTACCTATGGATCGGTTAAAGATAAAATCTCCACTAAACATGGCATCAGCTATCTCAATGGTTGAACATCCTGGAGAATGACCTGGAAAATGGCGAAATTTTACTTTTATACCATCAAAATCAAATTCTTCATCACCAATCACTTCAATATCAGCAATGGAGGGTGGTAAACCATCTGTCCATGAACTAGAACCAAGCATAGGTATATCACCTTTTGGTGTGTAAAGTGGGATGTTTAATTTTTCTTTTAATTCGGCATTACACCACACATGATCAAAATGTCCATGTGTATTTAAAATAGCCACAGGATTTGTTACATTTTCTATAACCCATTGGGTTGCTTTTACACCCGGATCTATGATGAAATCTTTATTATCAATATTTACAATATAGCAATTTGTTTGATACATACCCATAGGTTGAGCTTTTATCTTCATATTTTCTCTTTTTTTAGCACTATTGTTACATAATTTTGATTAAAGTTACCAAAGTAAGATATAATTATTCTATGAGTAAATATTCACAAATTACAGATTATTTAGAACGATTTTTAGATAATGAAGTTAAAAAAACAGGTTTAAATCGTGTTGTTGTTGGTTTGAGTGGTGGGCTTGATTCTGCTGTTGTGGCAGTTTTGGCATGTGGGGTTTTTAAAGATGATTTGCTTTGTGTAAAAATGCCTTCACACTATTCATCACAAAGTTCGTTAGATGATGCAGATGAGTTGTGTCGTGATTTTAACTTAAATAACGAAACTGCTTCGATAGAACCTATGTTAAAAGCTTATGAAGAATTAAATCCAAATATGGATAACTTGAGAAAAGGTAACTTTTCATCACGCATGAGGATGGCGACACTTTTTGATATTTCTGCTCGTGAAAATGCTTTGGTTTTGGGAACAAGTAATAAGAGTGAACTTATGCTTGGTTATGGTACTTTGTATGGTGATCTATCAAGTGCTGTAAACCCCATAGGAGATCTGTATAAAAGTGAAGTTTTTGAGTTAGCAGAGTATCTTGGTGTTTCAAAAAGTATTATAAAAAAACCACCTTCTGCTGATTTGTGGGATGGGCAGAGTGATGAAGCAGATCTGGGCTATACTTATGCACAACTTGATGAGGCTTTAAAGCTTTATGTAGAAGATAGAATGAGTAAAGAAGATATGGTGAAAATGGGCATAGATGAAAAGATGTTAGATATGATAATAAAAAGGATTTTTCGTAATCAGTTTAAGCGAAAAATGCCAGTTATAGCAAAGCTGACATCAAGAACAATTAACCACGATTTTAATTATCCAAGAGATATAACTTTATAAGGAAAAAGAGATGAAGATACCGTTTAATAAGTTTGTAAGCAAAAGGGAAGAACATTCAAATGTTAGTGATGTTCTTGATGGAGAAGATATAGATCAGATTAAACTGCTTGAAGATGAGTTTGCTTCTTATATTGGAGCTGATTATGCCCTTGCAACTTCACATGGTACATCTGCTTTACATTTAGCAATGTTGGCACTAGAGTTAAAAAGAGGTGATAAAGTCGTATGCTCTGTAAACTGTTTTCCAAATGTACCAGAAGTTGTTAGACACTTTGATGCTGAACCAGTTTTTATAGATATAGATGCAGATAGTTACAACATAAACCTTAATTTGCTTGAAACTTATCTTCAAGATAATAAATCTAAAAAACTTAAAGCTGTCATAGTTTCTCATGTAGCTGGAAATAGTGTTGATTTAGATAGGTTATACTCTATCGCTAGGATTTATAATATTAAAATAGTAGAGGAAGCCAGTGAAGCATTAGGTGCTACTTTTAACTCCAAAAAGATAGGTGCAACCGGTGCAGATATAACTTGTTTTGATTTTTCATCGCATTTAAAGAAAAATATTTGTAATGGTGGTATGTTTGTAACAGATGATGAAAAACTTTATGACAGGGCAAAACTTCTTGCAAATCATGGTATAAGTCGTGATGAAGATGCTTTGGATTATATTTATGATGTTATTGATATTGGAAATGATTACTCTTTGAGTGAGTTAAATGCAGCTTATATAAGAGCGCAGGTAAAATCACAAGATGAAAATATAAAAAGAAATCAAGCTATCGCTCGTATGTATAATGAAGCATTAGAAGATGTTGAACATATCTCATTACCAGATATAATTAATGAACAACATCCATTTTCTTTATATATTGTAAAAATAGATAAAAATCGTGACTCCTTTGCTCTTAAACTTAGGGATGTTGGGATAGAAACAGGTCTTCATTATATTCCTTTACATCTCTTAACATACTATAAATCAAAATATTCTTTAAGAGTAAATGATTTTCCAGTAGCATTAAGAACTTTTCAACAGGTACTTTCTTTACCTATTTATCCTAGTATGAGTGATGAAGAGGTTAAGTTTGTTATTAAAAATATTAAAAAAATAGCTAAAACAAGAGTTTGAAAAAGAGTTTAGTTTTTTGGGTTGAGGAGTATTTCTACAACCCAAATCTATTTCAAAAACTGGTATCTATTTTTTTTCTTCCACTTAGTTGGCTTTATTGCTTTGGCATGTGGGTTCGTTTTAAACTTAAAAATCCACAAGATTTTGGTATAAAAATAATCAGCGTAGGAAATCTTAGTGTTGGTGGAAGTGGTAAAACTCCTTTAGTGATTGCTCTTGCCCAGAGGTATGAAAATGTTGCCATTATACTTCGTGGTTATGGTCGAGAGAGCAGGGGGCTGTATGTCATTAAAAACAGAGATAAAATTTTATGTGATGTGAAAGTAAGTGGAGATGAAGCGATGATATATGCTCATAAAATTCCACATGCCACAGTGATAGTTAGTGAGGACAGAAAAGAGGGGATTAAAAAAGCTAAAGAGATGGGGATAAATGTGGTTTTTTTAGATGATGCTTATTCAAAACATGATATAAAAAAACTAGATATTCTCATAGCTGTTGAGAGTAAAAATAGTTTTTGTTTACCATCAGGTGCATTTCGAGAGAGGCTTTGGAGTGGTAAAAAAGCTTTAATATTAAAAGAGGGTGTTGATTTTAGAAGGGTGGTTGAGCTTAAAGATAGATGTGATAAAATGTCGCTTGTAACTGCCATAGCAAGACCAAACAGGTTGGATAAGTTTTTACCAGATGTTAAGGCAAAGCACTGTTTTGAAGATCATCATCCGTTTACAAAAGATGAGTTGGATGAGATTTTAAGGGATGATGGTGTGGATTCACTTTTGGTAACTTATAAAGATTTTGTAAAGGTGAAGGAATTTGGATTGCCTTTATCTTTGCTTGATTTGTATATGGAAGTTGATGATAAAATTTTTAAAATGATAGATAATTATAAAGGATAAAAATGTATAGTGCGTTATTTGAAGATGAAGATGATGTTTTTTTAGGTTCTCCAGAGAGTAAGTTGATGGATATAGTGTTTAATGCTAATAATGATGTGGTTAGATTTGATCTTACAAATTTCATAAGAAGACGAGCAGCAATGGAACTTTTATTAGATGAGCATCTAGGCGAAGAATTTGATAAAAAAGTAGATATGTTGATGGTTGAGAGTCGTGATGATGTTGAGAACAAGATGAAGAGTTTATGTGTAGAACTTATGGGTGAGATAGTTTCAAAAAGTGAATAAAAAAAGTTGAAAAGTTTTTTACAAGTTTTTGTTTTTTTATTATTTTTTATTGCTATTGCAAATGGTGATGAGCTAAAAGATATAAAAAAAATATCTTTAAAAAAAGATGAGATAAAAAAAATTCTTGTAAAATACGATCATTTTGAAAAACTTTTTAAATTTAGGTGGACACTTTATAAAAATGGTGGGCTTGTGATTTTTCACTCTTATGATAAAATTGTTGCACAAAATATACTTTATTTAAATTATAAAAATCAAAGTTTTAGAGTTCAACTTAAACCAAAAGGCAGTGATTATAATATGGTGTATTTTTTGGTTCAATTCAAAAAGTTTGATGCTAAAAAAAATAAAGCTGTCTTTGAACTTTTTTTATCTGATAAAAAAGAGGAAATTAAGATTAAGTATTTAAAAAAATAAAGTTTTATATATTTTTGTTATATTTTCTAACTTTAACATTCTATTATAATACTAGTGATATAATCGCGACTTAAATATACTAAAAGAGATGTGATGGATAGAGTTGAAGTAGAGATAGCTAGGCTTATAAAAGAGATTGATTATGATGAGGTAACTCGTTTGTTTGGTATGCTTAGTGGTGGTAAAAGACTTAGGGCAAAACTTATTTTAAAAATTGCCTCTACACATCAAAAAGCTCCACTTTTAGCTGCTATTGTTGAGCTTATTCATGCGGCAAGTTTGTTGCATGATGATGTTATAGATGAAGCAACTCTGAGACGGGGTGTTGCTTCTGTAAATGCAACTGATGGAAGTAAAACTGCTGTAATGCTTGGAGATATTTTATATTCCAAAGCTTTTACGGAATTGGTAGAGTTTGATAAGAATGTGGCAAAAACTGTTGCATCTTCTGTTACAGCTTTGTCTAAGGGTGAGATGATGGATGTTAAGATGGCTGAAGAGTTTAACTCTGATGAAAAAACATACCTTGATATGCTTTACCTAAAAACTGCCACACTCATAGAAGCTGCCGCAAAAGCAAGTGCGATTTTAGCTTCAAAAGACCCAATCTCACATGCCATATATGGACGAAACCTTGGTTTGTCATTTCAAATTATTGATGATATTTTAGATATTACTGCTGATGAAGCTACCCTTGGAAAACCAGCTTTAAATGACTTTGTAGAGGGGAAATGTACTTTGCCGTATATATATCTGTATGAAGAATTAGATGCAGATGATAAAAAAAGACTTAAAAGCTTACACGCTAAAAAGCTTGGTGTTGATGATGGCATGTGGATTAAACAAAAGATGCAAGAACACAAAAGTGTTGAAAAATCTTTTGAACTTGCTAAAAAACTTTCACATGAGGCGATGCAGGCTGTAAAAGATGATAAAGAGCTTGTAGGGATTTTAGAAACTATGATAAAAAGAAGTTATTAATGTATTACTTAAATATAAGTTTTTCACATAAAAATTCAACTTTAGAGATGAGAGAAAAACTGAGTTTTGATGATGAGAAAAAAGAACAATGTTTAAAAAAGCTACTTCAATCTCCAGCTATACAAGAGGCTATTTTATTAGCTACTTGCAATAGAACAGAGATTATAACAAATTGTAATGATATAGACAGTGCAAAAGACCATATATACACACTTTTAGAGTTGAAAACAGATTCTACTAGGGATGTTTTGGAAAAAAACTCAGATATATTTGATGGTTCAACTGCAATTCATCATCTCTTTTCTGTTGCTAGTTCTATAGACTCTATGGTTGTTGGTGAAACACAGATAGCCGGTCAATTAAAAGATGCTTTTAGATTTTCACATGATAAGGGATTGAGTGCTAAAAAACTATCTCGTGCAATCAGTCATGCTTTTAAATGTGCTGCCAAAGTTAGAAATGCTACAGATATATCATCAAAACCTGTATCTATCGCTTCAGTAGCCATCTCAGCTATAAAAGATGTTACAAATTTAGATGGTAAAAAAGCACTGATTATTGGTGTGGGTGAGATGAGTGAGATAGTTGCTAAACATTTGGTATCTGATGGAATTGAAACTTATATTACAAATAGAACTACACAAAAAGCTGATATATTAGCAGATGAGTGTGGGGCAAAAACTTACCATTATGGTGATTTGGATAAGGCTGTAAATAAGTTTGACATCATCTTTACAGCAACGAGTTCAAATACACCTATAATCACAGAGGATATGGTTGAAGAGAGAGAGTTTAGTAGATTTTGGTTTGACTTGGCAATACCTAGAGACATAGAAACACCAAATGTTAAAAACATTAAACTTTATGTTATAGATGATTTAAAAGATATAATAGAAGAGAATATAGCAGATAGAAAACAGTATGTAAGAGAGGCTCAAGCTATTATTGGTAGAAGTGTTGTTGAGTATTTTGAATCACTTGATGCACTAGACATTGAACCTATGATAAAAGAGATATATGAAAAAGCTTTTGAGGCTGCTTCTGTTGAGGCTAAAAGAGTTATAAAAAATGGATATATTCCAAAAGAGTATGAATCTCAAGTTTTTAAGATGAGTGAGCAGGTTGTAAAAAGATTTTTACACGATATTACAAAGAGTATAAGAAATGGTTCAAATGATGCGAGTGTTGACTCCATAGCAGGAACTATTCAAAATGGTATGATTAAAAATGGATGTGATGCTCCGATTGGGTATCAATGTAAATTTATGACAAAGGTTTGTGAATGAGAAGAACTAAAGCGTTTATACCAACAACAAAAGAAGCTCCAAATGATGCAACTTTAGCAAGTCATATCTATCTTGCTCGTGCTGGGTTTATATCTCAGGTTGCTAGTGGACTTTATAATTATATGCCTTTGGCAAAAAAAGTTATCAAAAAGATAGAGAAAATTATAAACGAAGAGATGGAAGCTGTAGGGGCGCAGGAGGTTGAACTTAGTTTTGTGACACCTGCAGAACTTTGGGCAGAGAGTGGTAGAATAGAGAAATTTGGTAAAGAGTTACTCCGTTTTAAAGATAGGAAAGAGAACCTTTTTGTACTTGGTCCAACACATGAAGAGATGATGGTAAATCTTGTTAGAAACAGAGTTACAAGTTATAAACAACTCCCATTGAATCTTTATCAGATAAAAACAAAATTTCGTGATGAGGCTCGTCCTAGATTTGGGCTTATGAGAGGAAGAGAGTTTATCATGAAAGATGGTTACTCTTTTCATTCAAGTAGTGAGGATTTAGACAGAGAGTTTGATGCGATAGAAAATGCTTATAAAAAGATACTTACTAGACTTGGACTTGATTTTAGGATAGTTGAGGCTGATAGTGGTGCTATTGGTGGAAGTGGCTCAAAAGAGTTGATGGTTATAGCTGGAAGTGGTGAAGATACTATCGCTGTTTGTGATAAATGTGAATATGGTGCAAATATTGAAGCTGCTATCCGTTCAGGTCGCAGTAAAATTCCAGAAGCCCCAGAAGCTTCTTTTAACAAGTTTTTAACACCAGATGTAAAAAGCATAGAAGATTTAGCAGAGTTTTTAAAAGTTGATCCATACTACACCATAAAGTGCGTTGCTAAAAAACTGATATATGAAGATGAAGCAGAAGTTGTACTGTTTTTTATGAGAGGATGTGATAATCTTCAAGAGGTAAAAGCTGTAAATGCTGCTGGTGCTTTAGATATAGAAGATGTAAGTGAAGATGAACTTGAAGCTCTTGGATTAGTAGTTGGTTTTATAGGTTTATTAGACCAAGATAAAGCTAAGCATGTGATAGATAATGACCTTAAAAATGCTAAAAATATGATTTGTGGAGCGAATGAAAAAGATTATCATTTTATCGGTGTTGACTTAGGCATTATTAGTGAAGTGGCATATTTTGCAGATATTGCTGAGGTAAATGAGGGTGATATTTGTCCACATTGTGATGGCAAACTCTCTTTTACAAAAGGGATAGAAGTTGGACATATTTTTAAACTAGGAACTACTTACTCAGAAGCACTAAAAGCTGAGTATCTTGATGAAAATGGAAAAGCCAAGCCGTTTATTATGGGAACTTATGGGATGGGAGTTAGCAGACTTGTAGCTTCTATCATAGAACAGTACCACGATGATAGTGGTTGTATATGGACAAAAGAGACTGCTCCTTATATGGTAAATATTATGATTTCAAACATTAAAGATGATGAGCAGGTGAAAGTTGGTGAAGAGTTGTATGAGCAACTTAAATCTCGGCATGTGGAAGTTATGCTTGATGATAGAAAAGAGAGATTTGGTTTTAAGATGAAAGATGCTGAACTTATTGGTTTTCCATATACTATTATTATAGGTAAAGAACTTGTAAATGGTATGGTTCAGATATTTGAACGAAAAACAAAAGAAAAAATCAGTGTAGCTAAAGATGAAATTTTTTCTAAAATTATGGAGTTAATGTAATATGCCATATTTTTTAATATACCTTTTTTTAGAGGTTATTATATCGGTCAATATATCTTCTGCAATTGGTGGATTAAATACTTTCTTTGAGATAGTTTTAAGTGCTTTTGTGGGCATATCTATACTTGTGAATTTTAGAAAAACTTTGATGGAAAATATGAATGCAGTATCTTTTAATTGTATCAATCTGCAACAATTTCAAAGTTTAAACCTTTTTACAATACTTGGTGGAATTTTATTAATCATTCCAGGTTTTTTAACTGATATAATTGGAATCTTATTGCAGTTTAGTGTTTTCACTTCGATGCTTGTAAATCGTTATAATGTGAAGTCAGGAAATTGCAAAACAGATTTTGAACAAAATAATATAATAAAGGATTCAGATGTCATTGATGTTGAAATTATTGACGATAACACTTCTGTTAAGTAGTGTTTCGTTTGCTTCTAGTGTAGATACAAAAATTGAGAATTTTTTAAAAAAATCGTTTAGAGGTAATAGAAATATTGTTTCTTTAAAAGTCAAAATTGTTGATAAAATGAAGGTTAAAAAACTAGAGGGCTGGGATGCTTATGTAGTTAGTATAGATGCTATGGTAAAATCAAAACCTAAAAATCGTAAGATTAAACAAAAGATGATTTGGTTTTCTAACGGTTCTTTAATTACACAAGATTTTATAGATATGGATAGTGGAATTACTATAAAAGATATGTTGGCACCAAAATTTAAACCACAAAATTATAAAAAAGAAAATCTGATATACGGAAATGAGGATGCAACATATAAAATAGCAATTTTCTCAGACCCACTTTGTCCATTTTGTAAAGCTTTTGTTCCTAAAGCTTTAAAAGAGATGCAAAAGCAACCAAAAAAATATGCTGTGTATTATTATCATCTTCCATTAAAATCATTGCATCCAGCTTCAGTTACTCTTGTAAAAGCTGCAATAGCTGCTGAATTAAAGGGGTACAAAGATGTTGTTTTAAGTCTTTATACTGTAAAAGTAAATTCAAGAGAAAAAAATGATAAAAAAATACTAGCAGCTTTTAATAAAGCTTTAAAAACAAATATAACACTAAAAGATATAAAATCACCAGAGGTTATGAAACATTATAACAGCGATAAGAAAATAGCTGATGAGTTGATGGTTCAAGGTACACCAACGATGTATTTTAATGGAAAATTAGATAAAGCAAAACGAAAATATAAAGAAGTTAAATAGAAAATGAAAATATTAACAATAGCAACAAGGGTTTCAGACCTAGCACTTTGGCAAGCTTATCATATTAAAGATAGAGTGGAAGCATCTTATCCTGATATAAAAGTTAAACTAAACAAGATAGTAAGTAATGGTGATAAAGTTTTAGATAAACCATTAGCACTTATAGGTGGAAAAGGACATTTTACAAAAGAGCTTGAGGACGAGATGTTAGCTGGAAATGCCGATTTAGCAGTACACTCTTTAAAAGATGTGCCAACTTATATACCAGATGGTTTAGAATTAGTAGCAGTTACAACTAGACAAGACCAAAGTGATGTTTTTTTATCTCATACTTATGAAACACTAGAAGATTTACCACAAGGTGCAGTGGTTGGGACAACAAGTCTTAGAAGAAGGATGCAACTACTTCAAAAGAGACCAGATTTAAAAGTTAAAGATTTAAGAGGAAATGTGAACACAAGGCTTAGAAAATTAAAAGAGGGTCAGTATGATGCGATTATTTTAGCTTTTATAGGTTTAAACAGACTTGATTTGTTAAAAGATATTCCACATGCCAAGAAACTATCTTTAGATATGATGATACCACCGATGGGACAGGCTGCTTTGGGCATAGAGATAGTTTGTAATGATGATAAAGTGCGTGAAATTGCCATGAGTTTAAATGATGATGATACATTGCTTTGTACTAAAATAGAGAGAGACTTTATCTCCAAAATAGGTGCAGGATGTTCTGCCCCTGTTGCTTGTAATGCTGTTGTAGATGATGGTAAAGTTACTTTTAGAGTTATGTTAGGTTATCCTGATGGAACAAATATAATGCAGAAAAAAGTTACAAAAGAGGTGTCGGCATGTGAGAATATGGGTGTTGATATGGCTGAAGACATGATAAAAAACGGAGCATTAGAACTTTTAAAAGATGCTGAAAAAGTTGCATTTAAAGATGAGATGCCACAGAGGTTATAAGAGAAAATATGAAAAAAACAATATCATTACTTAGAAAACATGATGAATTAAAAATTATAGATGATGAATTAGATATTTATCTTGAAATTCCACATTTAGCTTATGCAGAAGTAAAGAAAAAAGATGGTGGTAAGGCACTTTTATTTACAAATGTTGTAGATAAAAAGAGTGGTGTGAAGTTTGATGAAGATGTTTTTATGAATGTGTTTGGTTCATACAAAAGATGTGAACTTCTTTTTGGTCGAACTATTGAGAGTGTGGCAGATGAGATAACAAAACTTCTTCATATGAAGCCACCATCAGGATTTATGGAAAAAATCTCAATGGCTAGTGAACTGTTTTCTTTAAAAAATATCTTTCCTAAAAGACTTAAAGGCAAGGGTGAGTGTCAGCAAAATATCTATCAAAATGATGATATAGACTTACATAAACTTCCAGTTTTAACAACATGGGAACAAGATGGTGGAGCTTTTATCACTATGGGGCAGGTCTATACTCAAAGTCTTGATGGTGAGATGGTAAATTTGGGAATGTATAGACTTCAGGTTTATGATAAAAATCATCTTGGGATGCATTGGCAAATTCATAAAGACTCTTCACACTTTTTTGATCAGTACCAAAAAGCTGGTAAAAAGATGCCAGTTTCTGTTGCCATAGGTGGTGATCCACTTTATACATGGTGTGCAACAGCACCCCTTCCTTATGGTGTAAATGAACTACTTATGTATGGGCTTATCAAAAAAACTCCTGCACAACTTGTAAAATCTATAACAAATGAGCTTTATATACCTAAAGATGTTGATTATGTTATAGAGGGTTGGGTTGATCCAACCGAGATGAAGATAGAGGGTCCTTTTGGTGATCATACAGGTTACTATACTTTAGAAGAACACTATCCTGTTATGGAAGTTAGTGCTATTACTACAAAAAATGATAGAGTTTTCCTAGCGACTGTGGTTGGTAAACCACCATTGGAAGATAAATATATGGGTTGGGCAACTGGTAAAATCTTTTTTCCACTTTTGAAAACTACAGCACCAGATTTGCTTGATTACCACATGCCAGAAAATGCTGGATTTCATAACTTGATTTTAGCAAAGATGCAACCACTTTATAAAGGTCATGCAAAACAGTTTATGCACGCTTTTTGGGGTGCTGGTCAGATGAGTTTTGTAAAACATGCTATATTTTTAGATGAAAAAGCACCAAAGTTGGAAAATTATGAGGCACTTACAACTTATATCTTAAACAGATTTACACCAAAATCAATGTTTATAACTGAGGGGATTTTAGATGCACTTGATCACTCTTCACCTGAGAGTTTGGTTGGTGGTAAGCTTGGTATTGACGCTACTAGAGCAAATGTGGTTGAAGCACCTAGTTTATTGGGTGATGAAGAGTTACTTAAAAGGGTTAAAGAGGTTATTCCAGATGTGATTAATCTTCATCAATTTATGAGAAGAACAAAAAATCCTATAACTGTTATAAGTGTAGATAAAAAGAAAAATGTAAAAGAGTATTTTGATGCTCTTGTTGGACTAAGTCCACATTTAAGAATAGTTGTTTTTGTGGATGATGTCAAAAATGATCTGTTTAATTCATATATGCTTGTTTGGAGAGTTACTAATAATATGGATGCTCAAAGAGATGTTTTTGTCTCAGGTCTTATGGTGGGTGTTGATGGAACTAATAAAAATACACTTGATGGATTTACGCGTAGATGGCCAGATGATGTTGATTGCACAAAATCAGTTGTTGAGTCTTTAAAAGAGAAAGGTATCTGGGATATTGATGATAAATTGTTCAATAAGTACCAAATGTAGGTGCTTTTTTGAAAATTTGTTAAATATAAGTAGCTTATAAGAAGTTCAAATGTATTATGTGGTTAGAATGTTTTTAGGATTTTAGATGAAAAAGTTGTTTTTTATTATCTCTTTATTGGTTATTAGTTGTAATTTATCTGCAGCTATTTATAAAGGGCATAGGATATATATAAAACAATGTACTAATTGTCATACAGATAAAGAGGCTCTTGTAAAAAGTAGAACTGTTAAAGAATGGCAGGTTTTATTAGCAGGTGATGGTAAGGCATTAAGAGATATGCATCTAAAAGATTCTAAAGCTAAGTCATCATTAAAATATTTTAACAGTTCAAAATATACTAAAAAATTAAAACACTTGAGAGACTTTTTTAAAGAATATGCAAAAGACAGTGGAAAAATCCCCGCGTTTAACTAAACTTCTGGCTAACTTTAGCTAAAATAACTAACTTTTTTTATAGGAAATATTTATGGATAAGATGTGGTCAGGTCGCTTTTCAGCGAGTGCTTCAAATTTATTAGATCAATTTAATGCGTCAATCATGTATGATAGGAAACTTTATCGTGAAGATATTGAAGGTTCAATCGCACATGCCACAATGCTTGAGGCTCAGGGAATTTTAACAAAAGATGAGTTAGATCAAATCGTAAGTGGATTAAATCAGGTAAAAGATGAGATAGAATCTGGTGAGTTTGAGTGGAAAATATCTGATGAAGATTTGCATATGGGGATTGAAAAAAGACTTACTGCTATTATCGGTGATGCTGGTAAAAAACTCCATACTGCAAGAAGTAGAAATGATCAGGTAGCAACTGATTTTAGAAGATATGTACTTCGTAAAAATCTTGAGATAACACAGCTTATAAAAAATCTTATGAATGTTATTTTAGATGTTGCTTCAAACCACACCACTACACTTATCCCAGGTATGACACACCTTCAACATGCCCAACCTACAAACTTTGCTTTTCATCTTTGTGCATATCTTAGTATGTTTAAGAGGGATATAGAGAGATTTGAATCTTCACATAAAAGAAACAATATCTCACCACTTGGTTGTGCTGCACTTGCTGGAACTCCACATGCCATAGACAGAGATAAAACTGCACAACTTTTAGGGTTTGAAAGTGTAAGTGTCAATTGTCTTGATACCGTAAGTGACAGAGATTTTGCATTGGAGATTTTATTTAATATCTCAACTATGATGATGCATATCTCAAGACTCAGTGAAGAGCTTGTTATGTGGTCATCTTATGAGTTTGGTTTTGTTGAACTTAGTGATGAATACTCCACAGGAAGTTCAATCATGCCACAAAAGAAAAATCCTGATGTTCCAGAACTTCTTCGTGGAAAAACGGGGAGAGTCTATGGCTCATTGATGGGACTTTTAACTGTTATGAAAGGGTTACCTTTAGCTTACAATAAAGATACTCAAGAAGACAAAGAGGGTGTTTTTGATGCAGTTGAAACTGCTGAAATCTCTTTGGAGATTTTAAAAGAAGCTATCAAAACTATGGAAGTAAAAGCTAAAAATATGGAGTCGGCATGTGGAGTTGGTCATTTAGCTGCTACAGATTTAGCTGATTATTTGGTAGAAAAATGCAACATCCCATTTCGTGAAGCTCATTTTATAACAGGTCATGCTGTTGCAAAAGGGGAAGAACTTGGTGTTGACTTGAGTAAGATGGAGTTTAAGTACCTAAAAGAGATAGACGGTAGAATAGATGAAGATGTTATGGAGTTTTTAAACTTACGACACTCTATGGACGCAAGAACCTCTGCTGGTGGAACAGCAACCAAAAGAACTATAGAACAATTAGAATATTTTAAAAACTTTATGCGTTAGCATAAAGTTTATTGTAAAGTTTAACTCTTTTGTTGACTTTTTGAAGATATATTCTTGTTTCTTTATATTTTAATCCATGTAAAAGTTTTGTATATACTTCCTCAGGTGTCATTTTATTTATAATTTTAGAGGCTTTATCCATTGAATATGTCTTTACAAATACCCAAGCAACATTTCCAGCACCTGTGTTATAAGCTGCAATAGTGCAGTATAATCGACTTTGTGGATTTTTTATTTTTCTTAGATATTTATAGTAGAGTATGTGAAGATATGCACTTCCCATAGTTATGTTATTGTTTGAATTGTACAGATAATTTCCAGATACAAGTCTCTTTTTATTATAGAGATAGTTATAGGCATCTAACCCTGCTGTTCTTGGAACAATCTGCATAAGTCCATAAGCTGGAACATAAGATCTCGCTCTTGGATTGAAAGAACTTTCAGAATGGATTATGGCAAATACTAACGATAAAGGAAGTTTTTCTTTTGTTGCTTGTTGTTTTACATTTTTATAATATTGTTTTGATTTTCTAACTAAAGCATCTTTTGGCATTTTAATTGTTATGCTGTAAACTTTTGTTTTTTTGATGATACTTGACTTTTTAACCTTGATTTTTGAACTTTTCATCTTTTTATATATATAATTTTTTACAACTTGTTTGGTTGGTTTTGTAGTAAAAATCATATTTGATACAAGAGGTTCATCTTTTGGTGGTTCGTCAATCATATGAAATGGTTTTTTTATTTTTGCTAATTTTTGTTCTAGTGGGTCATTTTCAGTAAATGTTTTATTGTCCACTGTAACAACTTTTTTAAGTGCATTTTGTAGTTTTATTTTAGCTTCTTCTTCTGAAGAAGCTAAGGTCTCAACAGTGATTGTTGTTTTATTAAAATCAACATCTGTTCTTGTTTTTTTATCTTTTGAATATGCAACCCACTTGGTTTTTGTAGATACTTTTGGAATTTCCCAAATAGCTCCAACCTCTTTTTTAAAACTATTAAAAACTTTTGTTTGGGCTTCTTTATAGTTATTAAACTCAATATCCTGAGATTTTTGATGTACACCAAAGAGCTTTTTTTCATCTTCAAAAGCTTTATTTTGTGATTTTGTATAATCTTCAAAAGTTTGGCTAAAGGCAACAGTTGTTAATAATATGAGTGGTATAAAGATTTTACTAAACACTTTTTAAAAATGTCCCTGAGGATCAGCATCACTAAAGTGTTCCCATTTGAGTTTTGCACCACCTAAGATGTGAAAATGTAGATGTTTAACTTCTTGACCACCATTTTCTCCAATGTTAGTGATAACTCTATATCCACTTTTATCAATATTTACCTCTTTGGCAACATTTTGTATAAATGAAGTCATTTTTGACATCAACTCTCCATCTGCTGTATGAAAACTATCTACATGCTTTTTAGGTATAGCTAAAATATGTATAGGAGCTTTTGGATTTATATCATGAAAAGCTAAAAAATCATCATTTTCCAATATGATATTTGCTGGTATCTCTTTATTTACTATTTTACAAAATAAACACATCATTTTGTCCTTCGTTTTAGATTGATTTGTCAATTATATCATATTAAAAGTCAGAGTGAAGCTAGATATAAATTATTTTTGACTATAATCTTTTTAAAATTTAACAAAATATGGTGATTGTTTTGAAACAATGGTACGATGCAATAAAAGAGGCACAAAGTGTTGAAGCTCTTGAAGAGATTCGCATATCTGTGTTTGGTAAAAAGGGTGTTTTAGCGACAGAATTTGCTAAGATGAAAACTGCCCCAAATGAGCAAAAAGCACAAATAGCAAAAGATTTAAATACTCATAAAAGTTCTCTAATGAATGAGTTTACTGCAAGAAAAATTACTTTGCAAACTTTAGAGTTGCAAGAGGCTATGAAAGCTGAAGCTATTGATGTTTCGTTGTTTAGTTCAAAAAACCAAGCTGGTGCATTGCATCCAGTTATGGAGACTATGGATAGAATAGTTGAATATTTTTCAGCTATGAATTTTGCTGTTAAAACTGGGAAAATGGTTGAAGATGATTTTCATAACTTTGAAGCACTGAATCTTCCAAAATATCATCCAGCAAGAGATATGCAAGATACTTTTTATTTTAAAGATGAAAAGTTACTTCGCACACATACTTCACCAGTGCAGATAAGAACGATGCTTAGTGAAAAACCACCTATTAGAATGATAGCACCCGGTGCTGTGTTTAGAAGAGATTATGATTTAACACATACTCCTATGTTTCATCAGATAGAGGGACTTTTGGTTGATGAAAAGGGAAAAGTTTCTTTTGCAAATTTAAAATATATCTTAGAAGATTTTTTAAAATATATGTTTGGTGAAGTTGAGGTTAGGTTTCGTCCATCCTTTTTTCCTTTTACAGAGCCATCAGCAGAGGTCGATATAAGTTGTGTGTTTTGTAAAGGGCAGGGGTGTAGAGTATGTTCTAAAACTGGTTGGTTAGAAGTTTTGGGATGTGGTATAGTTGATCCAAATGTTTTTGAAGCTGTAAAGTATGAAAATGTAAGTGGTTACGCTTTTGGTTTAGGTGTTGAGAGATTTGCAATGCTTATACATCAGATAGGTGATTTAAGATCGCTTTTTGAGGGAGATATTAAGTTGTTGGAGCAGTTTCAATGATAGTTACTAGAAGTTGGTTAAATGAATGGATAAACTTAGATGGAATATCTACAGATAATTTGTGTGAAACTTTTAATTCTATAGGTTTAGAAGTTGACAGTGTAGAGAGTTATAGTGTTCCTAGCAAGATAATTTTTGGGCATGTTTTAGAATGTGAGAAACATCCAGATGCTGACAAACTTAATGTTTGTAAAGTAGATATTGGTTCAAGTATTCGTCAAATTGTTTGTGGTGCTTCAAATGTTAGAGCTGGTCTTGATGTTGTTGTTGCTACTATTGGTGCTACTATGCCAAATGGTATGGTTATAAAGCCTGTAAAACTTCGTGGTATTGAGTCTGAGGGGATGATTTGCTCAGCTAGTGAGATTGGTTTGCCAGATTGTCAAGATGGTATTTTAGAGTTAGATTCTAGTGTTGGTAAATATACTTTAGGTCAAGAAGTTTCTCAAAATCAAATTTTTTGTGATGATATTATAGAGATTGAATTGACTGCAAACAGGGGTGACTGTCTTAGTATTAGAGGTGTTGCTAGAGATTTGAGTGCAGCTTATGATAGAATGATTAAAGAGAGTAATTTTAGTGAACATGAGGATAGAAGAGTTGGTATTGGTAGGATTTTAAGTCTTTCATATGAAAAATCTTTAGATGTAAATCTTCGTTACAAAGCGATTGAATTAAGTAAACTCGAACTTCCTTTTTTAATTAAACTTAGATTGGCACAAATTGGGGAAAAAAGGGAAACTGATATAGAATCTGTTATGCTTTATTCAACTCATGGTACAGGTGTGATACTTAGAGCTTATAATCATGCTTTTTTCTGTGCTGAAAATGAAACTATGGCTAAGATTGAATTAAAAGAAGATGAAAATGGTTATGCTTCAGTTATGTCAGATAAGAAAGCTTCAACCATAGGTATAATACAAGAGGATGTCTCAAAAGTGACATATGATGAGGGTATTGTCCTTGTTGAAGCTAGTTATATACCACCAGATATTATCTCTAAAAAGATGCAGGAGGTTAAAGTTCCTGCTGGACCTATGTATTATAGAACTTCAAGGGGTAGTGAGCCTGAACTTGATCAGGGTCTTGGTCTATGTTTGGGATTGATTGAAACAAATTCTAAGTCATCAATTTTTGGTGGAAATATAGAGATTTGTGATACCTATGCAGAAAAAATTGTAAGTGTAAATAAAAAAGAGATTGATGAGATAATTGGTGCTGAGATTGATAAAATAAAAATCACAAAAATACTTAAAAATCTTGGTTTTAATATCTCAAAATCATCATTGGACAATTTTGTTATATCTGTTCCTAGATACCGTCATGATATAGTAAACAAACAAGATATTATAGAGGAGATTGTTCGTATGGTTGGGATAGACAATATCCCTTCTAAAGCATTTATTTTTGCTGAGAAAAACAGACTTCAAGATGATTATTTTGAGTATAAAAAGAGAAGTATATTTAGGCATCGTGCAGCTCAAAGTGGATTTTTTGAAAGTATCCATTTTGTATTTGATGAGAAAAAAGTTTTAAACTCTTATGGTTTTGAGACTACACTTGAAGATTTGGAATTATTAAATCCTATTGTAAATACATTAGATACTTTAAGACCAACACTCTATACAGGGCTTTTAAAAGCAGCTTCACAAAATATGAAAAATGGGTATTCATCTGTCAAATTATTTGAGATAGGCTCAGTTTTTACACCTACTAGAGATGAGTCTCTTAAAATGACAATACTTTTTAGTGGAGAGAGAGAGTCTGATACTCTAATAAATTCTGGAAAACCAAAAAAGATAGATTTTGCATATTTTAGTCAAAAAATCGCAGATATTATAGGTGATTTTGAACTTACAAGTTATGAGACAAAACACTCTTTGTCTCATACATATCAATGTGCAAAACTTAGCATAGATGCTAAAGAGATAGGGGAGTTGTTTAGAGTTCATCCAAATGTTGAAAAGGATTATGATTTGGATGTAACATTTATGTGTGAACTTGATTTTGCAAAGATACCATACAAACTAAAAACAGCCAATAAAATTTCAAAATTTCAAGCATCTTTTAGAGATTTAAGCATTGTTATGCCACAAGATATGCCTTATGAAGATGTTAAGCGAGTTATAGAAAAAGTTGCCAGTAGTGAAGTTATAAGATTTTATCCAGTAGATAGATACAATGATGAATCACTTGGGGACAAGGTTAGTTTATCTATAAGATTTGTATTACAATCAGAGGAAAAAACTTTACAAGAAGATGATATTACATCTGCTATGGATTCTATCTTAAATGCTCTTGGAGATGAACTTGGAGTTGGACTTAGATGAGTAGTGTTAAAGTAACTCCAGCTGAGAGTTTTTCACTAAGTATTTCTACTATTGCTCCAGATAAATCTATTTCACACAGAAGTGTTATGTTTTCTATGTTGGCAGATGGCAAAAGTGAGATTAGAAACTTTTTAAGAGCAGAAGATACTCTAAATTCACTAGAGATTGTAAAAAATCTTGGAGCTGAGGTTGAGGATGATGGAGAGGTTATAAAAATCTCTTCTGAGGGTATAAAAGAGAGTTTTGAAGTGCTTGATTGTGGAAACTCGGGAACAGGGATGAGGCTTTTTTGTGGGCTTTTAAGTTCTGCAAATGGACATTTTGTACTCACAGGAGATAAATATCTTCGTTCTCGTCCTATGAAAAGGGTGACTTCACCACTTAAAAGTATAGGTGCTAAAATAGATGGTAGAGATGATTCAAATTTAGCACCATTGAGTATAAGGGGTGCTTCTTTAAAATCGTTTGATTATAAATCCCAGATAGCTTCTGCTCAAGTAAAATCTTGTATGATTTTAGCAGCACTTAGAGCTGATGGTGTCTGTACATATGAAGAACCTGAACTATCACGCGATCATACTGAGAGGATGTTAAAAGGGATGGGAGCAGGTATTGAAGTTGATGGACTTAAAACAACTATAACTCCTATGAAAAAATTACTTTTTCCACTAAACATTAGAGTTCCAGCTGACCCTTCGAGTGCTTTTTTCTTTGGTGTTGCTGCAGCTATAACTCCACATGCCAAAGTTATATTAGAAGGTGTTACATTAAATCCAACTCGAATAGAAGCTTTTAAAGCACTAGAGAGGATGGGAGCTGATATTAGTTATGAGATTACTGATAACAAATATGAACCAATAGGAAATATAACCGTAAAACATTCACCATTAAAAGCGATAACAGTTGAAGAAAATATCTCATGGCTTATAGATGAACTACCAGCATTGAGTATTGCAATGGCATGTGCAGAGGGTGAAAGTGTTGTTAAAAATGCTGAGGAACTCCGTGTTAAAGAGAGTGATAGAATATCTACAGTTGTAGAAGGACTTATGGCATGTGGCATTGAAGTCCATGAATACAAAGATGGTTATAAGATTGTTGGTGGTGAACTTAAAGAAGCAAAAGTAGATAGTGATGGTGATCATAGAATAGCTATGAGTTTTATTGTCGCTGGTCTTAGATGTGGTATGGAAGTTAGTGATTTAGAATGTATAAATACATCTTTTCCAAATTTCTTTGAGATTTTAGAAAAGATTACAAAAATAGATAAAAATTAATAAAATATTGAATAGGAAAATATTTTGAAAATACAATTAGCAGAGAGTTATGGTTTTTGTTTTGGTGTTAAACGAGCTATTAAAATAGCAGAAGAAAATAAGAAAGCTGCTACTTATGGGCCACTTATACATAATAGTAAAGAGATAGCGAGATTAGAAGATGATTTTGAAGTTGGTTTGACTGATGATTATAAAAGTTTTAAATCTGGTGATAAAGCGATAGTTCGTACACATGGTATTCAAAAGCAAGAACTAGAAAAACTAAAAGAAAATAATGTAAATGTGGTTGATGCAACTTGTCCATATGTCACAAAACCACAAGAGATAGCACAAAAGATGAGTGAGGCTGGATATAGTGTTGTGATTTTTGGAGATGAAGCACATCCTGAGATAAAGGGTGTAAAATCTTACGCAACTCATGGTGCGCTTGTAGTTACTTCTCCAAATGAATTAGAAGATATAAAACTAAAAGAAAAAGTAGCTCTTATTGCTCAAACAACCAGAAAAGTTGAAGATTATCTTGAAGTGGCAAATTATCTTATACCAAGGCATAAAGAGGTTAGAGTTTTTAATACTATATGCAATGCAACTTTTGAAAACCAAGAGGCTGCAAGAAAGATAGCAAAAATAGCAGATATTATGATAGTTATTGGTGGTAAAAACTCATCCAACACAAAACAACTCTTTAGTATCGCCCAAGATAATTGTAAAGATAGTTACCATATAGAGGATGAAAAAGAGTTGGATTATGGTTGGTTTAAAGATAAAGAGTTTTGTGGAATCAGCGCAGGAGCTTCTACCCCTGATTGGATTATACAAAATGTTGTAGATGCTATAGAAAAAAATATAAATTAAATCCGTTCCCATCTCTTTGATGGGAATATAACTACTCAGCAAAAATTTAAAACTTAATAGACTTATAATATTTATTTAGGTATAATCACGCAATTTTTATGTAATAAGAGGATAGGTAATGGCGTTCGATAACGAATCATTGGAAGAAGAAAATTTTGCAGAAATGTTTGCTGCAAGTGAGAAGAAACAAGAAACAAGTCGCATCGTAGAGGGTGAAATAGTTGAAATCCAAGAGGATGAAAACAGAGCATTAGTTGGTGTTGGTGAAAAACTTGAAGGTATTATTAACTTAGATGAGATCCGTGAAAATGGTGAACTTAAGTATGGTAGAGGCGATAAAATCAAAGTGATGGTTACAGGATACTACAACGAGCGTCCTAAAATCTCTTATAAAAAAGTTTTAGAACTTCAAAAAACATTAGAGTTTATAGAAGCAAATAAAGATGATTATGAGAATCTTGTCATTGAGGGTGTTATCACTAAGAAAAATCGTGGTGGATATGTAGTAGAAGCTGATGCAGTTTCTTTCTTTATGCCTCGTTCATTGGCTGCTTTTAAAGATAGCGATGATGTTGTTGGTCGTAAAATCAAAGCACAAGTTGTTAAGATAGATCCTGAAGAAAACTCTATCGTAGTTTCTCGTCGTAAATTATTTAATGAAGAGAGAAAGAGAAAGAAAGAGATTATCGATCAACTTATGGCTGAAGATACAATAGTTGAAGGTACAATCAAAAAAATCACTAGTTATGGTATGTTTGTAGATGTTGGTGGCGTTGATGGTTTAGTTCATTATAATGAAATCAGCTATAAAGGTCCAGTAAATCCGTCTAAACTTTACAAAGAGGGTGACAAAGTAGTTGTAAAAGCTATCTCTTATGATAAAGACAAAAGACATCTTTCTTTATCTATCAAAGCAGTTCAGCCAGATCCATGGGCAGAGGTTGAGAGTGAGTTAGAAGAAGGTGATACTATTACTGTAACTGTTTCAAATATTGAAGCATATGGTGTGTTTGTTGATTTAGGAAATGATATAGAAGGTTTCTTACACATCTCAGAGATTTCTTGGAATAAAAATGTTAAAAATCCTAACGATTATTTAACTGTTGGTGAAGAGATTGATGTTGAAGTTATTGAGATTAACCCTAAAACTCACAAACTTCGTGTTTCTTTAAAAAGACTTTTACCAAAACCATTTGATGAATTTTCTAAAAAATACAATGAGGGCGATATTGTAACTGGTACTATCACATCTTTAACTGATTTTGGTGCGTTTGTTCGTATTGATGGTGTTGAAGGTCTTTTACACAATCAAGACATCTCTTGGGAGAAAAATACTAAGTGTAAAGATGTTTTAAAATCTGGTGATGAGATTGAAGTTAAAATCGCTAAAATCAACCGTGAAGACCAAAAAATTTCTCTAAACAGAAAAACTCTTTTAGAATCTCCAATAGATAAGTTTGCTACAACTCATAAAGTAAACTCTGTTGTAACTGGTACTATCCGTGATATTAAAGATTTTGGTGTATTTGTATCTTTAGAAGATGGTGTTGATGCACTTATCAGAGATGAAGATTTAACTCCACTTGTAAAAGATGAGTTAGAAGCTGGTCAAGAGATAGAAGCTGCAATAGCAAATATAGACACTCGTCGTGATCGTATCCGTTTATCTGTAAAAAAATTAGATTACATTAAAAATCAAGCTATGCTTGAAGAGATTAATGATAATGAATCACACTCTTTAGGTGATTTGATAAAAGACAAATTTAAGTAGTCATTAATATGCAAAAGATATTAAAATGGTTTGCTCCAACACTTGCTGTTGGAGTGGCTATCTTTATTATCTTTTTTTTAATCTCTATAAACTCTTCGCAAGAATTGGGTGAGATAGAACCACTTACACATAAAAGTGATGTTATTGTAAAAAAGCCGGAGAAGATTTGGTTAAACCATTTTTCTAAAACTGAAAAACTTGGATATTTTTATCCAGTCAATGAGGTTTATATAACACTAGATTTAAGTGAAAAAATAACTAATACTATAACCTATAAATTATCTGCACCACTTTTAGATCCTTATCAACTTTTTTGTTTAAAAGAGGAATTAAAGCGACATAATTTAAAGTATTATCTAATAAGAGATAAAAAAGGTGTAGAATTACTTATTTATTCAAAAGATATAGATAAGTTAAACTCTTTAGTTAGAGTTTTAAAAAATTACCAAATTACGGCATCTGTTAAGCCGTATAAAGAGGAAAAAAGATGAAAAAATATACTGTAGTTGTTTGTGACCATATACATGAAGCTGGACTTAAAATGCTTCAAGATGATGAAAACATCAATTTTATAATGGCAGCTGATGAGCCAAAAGATAAACTTGTAAGTGAGATTATCCCACAAGCTGATGTTGCTATTACTAGAAGTTCAACAGATGTTGATGCAAATTTTATCTCACATGCCAAAAATATGAAAGCTATTGTTCGTGCTGGTGTTGGTGTAGATAATGTTGACATACAAGGATGTTCAAAAGAGGGTATAATTGTTATGAATGTACCAACTGCAAACACTATTGCAGCTGTTGAGATGACTATGGCTCATATGCTTAGTTGTATGAGAATGTTTCCATACTCTCATGATCACCTTAAAAACCAACGAATTTGGAAAAGAGAAAAATGGTATGGTTATGAGCTTAAAGGCAAAAAACTAGGTGTTATCGGTTTTGGTAATATTGGTAGTAGAGTTGCTAAAAGAGCTAAGGCTTTTGAGATGGATATAGTTGCATATGATCCATATATCCATCCATCAAAAGTAACAGATTTAGATATGACATATACTAAAAACTTTGAAGATATTTTGGCATGTGATGTTATAACTATCCATACACCTAAAAATAAAGAAACGATAGGTATTATCAATAAAGATGAGATAGCTAAGATGAAAGATGGTGTAGTCTTGGTTAACTGTGCTAGAGGTGGTCTTTATGATGAAGAAGCACTCTTTAATGGCTTGAAAAATGGTAAAATTCGTTTTGCTGGTATTGATGTTTTTGTAAAAGAACCTGCAACTTCAAATCCACTTTTAGATTTAGATAATATTGTTGTGTCTCCACACCTGGGAGCAAATACTTATGAATCTCAATACAATATTGGTACTCAAGCAGCAAATAATGCAATTGAAGCTGCAAAAGGTGTAGCATATCAACATGCCATGAATTTACCAATAGATGAATCTGTAATTCCATCATTTGTAAAACCATTTTTAGAGATGGGACAAAAGATAGGTTTCTTGGAATCTCAAATGAATAAAAGTCAAATCATATCTATAAAAGTTAGTGGTTATGGCGAGATAGCTGAATATGTTGATAGTCTTGCTACTTTTGTTGCTGTTGGTGCGATGAGTGAAAATTCTGATAGCACTATAAACTATGTAAATGCAGATTTTGTAGCAAAAGAGAAAGGGATTGAGATAGATGTTCAAAGTTGTGGAGATAGTAGTGTTTATAAAAATCTTATCACTATAAAACTTACAACTTCTGAGGGCATTTCAACTATCAGTGCAACTATATTTGATGATAATATTCAAAGAATTGTAGCAATAGATGGTTTCGATATAGAGGTAGCACTCCGTGGTGATATGGTTATGTTTAAAAATACAGATGTACCAGGTGTTATAGGAAGTGTTGGAACAACTTTAGCAAACAACAGTGTAAATATATCTGACTTCTCACTTGCAAGGAATGACAAAGGTGAAGCTCTTGCTGTTATATTGGTTGATGATGCAGTAAATGATGCAACGCTAAATGAACTTTCATCTCTTGATGCTTGTTTAAGTGTTAACTACGCACGAATTTAATTTTTTAGATTAAACTTAAAGCACTTTTGATGGCATTGATGTAGCTTAGTGTTTTTGCTTCATTTTTGTAAGCTATATCAAAAGCTGTGCCATGGTCAACTGATGTTCTGATGATAGGTAAATTTAGTGAGATATTTACACTTTCATCAAAATAAAGTGCTTTTAGTGGTGCTAACCCTTGGTCATGATATATCGCTACAAAGTAGTTAAAATCTTTTCTAAAGTTTGGTGTAAAAGCAATATCTGGAACAATAGCACCTATAAAAATTTCTTTGCCTATTTTTGAGTTTACATACTCTATGGCACTCTCTATTTCTCGCTCTTCATCACCCAAAACACCATTGTCTCCAGCATGTGGGTTCAATCCTAAAACTGCTATTTTTTTATCTCCTAGACTTCTATGTAAATCAGTGAAAAAAGTTATGAGCTTATCTTTTGTTAGATAAGAAGCTACATCTTTGAGTGGTATATGCTCAGTAAAAAGTGCTACAAACATTTTTTGACATCCCAACATCATGATGGCATCTTTTTTGAAGTGATGGCGAAGTAGATCTGTATGACCTTTGTATTTTAGTCCTGCTAATGACCATGCCTCTTTATGTATGGGCATAGTTACAACACCATCAGCATATTTATCTTCACAAAGTTTTATTGCACTTATGAAAGAGTCATAAGAGTATTTTCCACATGCCATATCTATTTTTGATGGGGTGATTTCAAACTCTCCATCCACATGCCAGAGTTCAAAATCGTCTGGGATGTCAACATCTAAAAGTTTTGTGGCTTTTTGTAGCATGGTTTGATTTATGCAGTATATGGGATGGCAGAGTTTTGAAACTTCTTTGTGTGCTTTGAGTGCTATCTCAATACCAACACCATTTAAATCACCTACACTTATAGCTAATTTTTTCATTTTGTTGTAAGCTTTCTCATCTCTTTTATTGCTTCGGCCAAACCAACAAATACACTTCTAGCGATGATACTTTGACCAATATTTAATTCAATAATCTCTTCTATTTTCATTATTTCGGCAAGGTTGTGGTAGTTTAGTCCATGTCCAGCTGCAACTTCAAGTCCTAAATCTTTAGCTACTTTTGCAGATTTTTGTATGTTTTCTATCGCTTTTTCAAGTTTTTCTTCTAGTCTGTATCTTGGAAGTTCTAACTCTTTGACTGAGTAGTTAGAGTAGGGGAGTGAAGAGTTTAGCATAGCAAAAATATTGGAGTAAAGCCCTGTGTGAAGTTCAACCATCTCGGCGCCTAACTCTTTTGAGATTTCCATAGCCTGTATGGTTGGGTCAGTAAAAAGTGAAACTGGGATTATAGAGTCGTGAAGTTGTTCTATGGCATGTGAGATTTCACTATTTAGCCCAATAACATCAAGTCCACCCTCTGTTGTTACCTCTTGTCTTTTTTCAGGAACTAAGGTAGCACGGTGAGGTTTTAGGTCACATACTATATCTAGTATCTCTTGATTTATAGAACATTCAAGATTTACAGGCAGTTTTGAGTGTTGGATAATATTTTTAACATCACTGTCTTGTATATGCCTTCTATCCTCTCTTAAATGGATTGTAATTTGGTCTGCACCATTTGCACATGCCACAAAAAGTGCTTGTAATATATCTGGGTCATTTACCTTTCTTGCTTCTCTTAAAACAGCTACATGGTCTATGTTTACACCTAATTTTATTTTACTCATCTATTTTACCTCTTTTGCTTTATTCATAAAAGTTATATAATCATTTTCCAAATTTTTATAAGAGATAATATCTCCTACATGAACTTCTATTATTTTTGGTTTTTCAAATGGTGCATCCTGAAAAACTTTTTCAAGTTTGTCGTTTATAAAAACTGGCACAATATCTAGCTTATTTGCTTTTGCAATCTTTGCTGCACCACTTTGGAACTTTAAGATACCATCACCTTTGTACCTCTCACCCTCTGGAAAGATATATATGTTAAGATTATCTACTTTGGCTAATGTTTGTTTAATAGTTTTAAAAAAACTAAGAAGTCCTCTACCACTTTCCAAATCAACACTTATACAACCACTGTATTTGAAAAAATCACCATATATTGCATCAAAAAGTTCTTGTTTGGCTATCCAAGTTCCACTTTTGTTAAATTTGGAAAATATATGTTCCATAACTATTATATCTAGTAGGGAACGATGATTTATGGCATATAAAACTTTATCTTTTTTTGGTAGTGTACCGACAAGTTTTACCTCTATGTTAAGATAGTTTAAAACAAGGTTAGAATAACCTTGTCTATCAAGAGAGAGTTGTTTGTATGCTGCTTTTTGCGATATAAAAGGATGAAAGTATGTTTTTTTGTAAATCTTAATATATTTAAACCCAAGTTTAATCATATATAATAATTTAAGAACTGTTTTTATCATCCACTACCCTCATCTATTAAAAATTGATTATATCATTTTATATTTAATGAAGTGAATTCTTTTTTAAACTCATCTCTGTTTCCATAATCCTAATCTCTTCACTAGCTCCAATAGCTACTTCTTTATCTATAGCTAGTTTCTTGTTGTTTGCTTTGTTTGGATATTCGATACTGTTTAAAATATGTTTTATACAATTGATTCTAGCTTTTTTCTTGTTATCTGAACGGATAATAGTCCAAGGTGCATGGTCTGTATGAGATGCTAAAAGCATAGAGTATTTAGCTATTGTATATTTGTCCCAAAGGCCTTGAGATTTTTCATCAACAGGAGAGAGTTTATACTGTTTTAGAGGGTCTGTTCTTCGTTTGTTAAAGCGTCTTTCCTGCTCTTTTTTTGATACCGAAAAATAAAATTTAAACATGATGATATTAGAATTTATTAACATCTTTTCAAATTCAGGAACTTCGTGTAAAAACTCTTTATGTTCTTCCTGTGTACAAAACCCCATAACAGGTTCAACACCACCACGGTTATACCAACTTCTGTCAAACAATACTATTTCACCAGCTGATGGTAGATAGTGTGCGTACCTTTGAAAGTACCATTGTGATTTCTCAACATCACTGGGCTTATCAAGTGCAACAACTCTAGCACCACGAGGATTTAAGTGTTCCGTAATTCTTTTAATCGTTCCACCTTTTCCAGCTGCATCACGACCCTCAAATATCATTAAAATTTTTTGACCTGTATCTTTAACATGATTTTGCATTTTTAACAGTTCAATTTGTAGTTTTTTTAGTTCATCTTCATATTGAAGTACTTCATCTTTTACCCAAACCGCAACTCTTTTTGTTTTACCCTTATTTCTTTTTTCAGCTTCTCGTTTATTTTCTTCTTTAGATTTTCTTCTATCTTCATGCACAATTTCTGCAAGTGTCGTCTCATTTGAAAGTTCTGCACTTAACATATTTCTTTTTGAACCCATAAGTATTCCTTTTTATTTATTGCTGATGTCTCCGACAATTATAAATCAATTAAGATTAAAAAGAGTTTTTAATATGTTATTTATCTAAATATTTTAGCATTTGAACTATCATATTAGGATAAAGTATAGGTTTCCTGCCAAGTTCATAAGAGTTGTATTGTAATGTTTTGAAGGCAAAATGTTTATATTTTTCATCATTTGTAAATTTTGAGACAGAGATAAGGTTTCCTGTCATAATGCTTATGGCACTTGTATATGGTGTGTCACTAGCTTGAGCTTTTGTTTTAAACTCATTATCACTAAAATACCAAGCACCATTTTTATAAAATCGTGCAAGTGCTTCATTTGTAAGCTTTTGTGCTTCTATCATATATAGTTCATCTTTATTCATTTTATAAGCATTTAAATAAGATTGGATTAGAAAAGCATAATCATCTAAAAATTCAATCTCTTGAGTTTGTTCTAGTATTTTTATGGCTTTATCTTCATAGTTTTTATCAAACTCACTAAGTTTTAAAAATGAATTTATAATCATTGCACTATATGGTAGTTTTGATGTTTGTTTTTCTAAAAAATCAGCACATTTTTTTGCTGTATTTAGGTAGTTTTTATCTTTATATAATTTATAAGCTTTTGTATAAACTTCACATAACAAAGCGTTGTCATATATGGTTTTGTCACCAGATGGTTGGGAAAAAGATTCATTATTTGAATAGCGATAAAATGCACCATCTTTTTTGTCAAAAAAACTGTTTTTATACATATTGTCTAGGGTGTTTATAACCATTTCTTTTGCTAACGCATCTTCATATCGTTCATCTATAATCATTAGTGTATTTAGTGTATTGGCATGTGGGAATTTTGGTGCGGATGAAAATCCACCATGTTTTGAATCATAGTTGTTTTGTGCTTGAAGCATAAAGTTTTTTATAAATTCTGTTTTTAAAACGGTAGCTTCTTTAGGATGATTTTGTTTTAACATAAATTCTTGTACTTCATCTGCATTTTTATATACACTTTCATCATTGTTTTGTATTTTTTGAGATATGAGTTTACTAAGCTCTAAAAATCCCATCCCCTCTATACTTCCTTCTTCAGATTCAACTGGTATATATGTACCTGCAAAAAATGGTTTGTTTTGTGGTGTTGCAAATATAGATGTAGGCCAACCACCTATGCGATTGTTTAAAAGTTTATGAACCTCTTGATAGTATTTATCTATATCTGGGCGTTTATCTTTGTCAACTTTTATACAAATAAAATTTTTGTTTAAAATATCGATACACTCTTTGTTGTTAAAAACCTTTTTATCCATAACTTCACACCAATAGCATGAAACATAACCGATACTAATGAAAATGGCTTTATTCTCATTATGTGCTTTATCTAATGTCTCATCACACCAAGAATACCAATCTATTTTTTTTAATTTATCTGACATAATTTAATTCTCATATATTTTTTTAGTAGAGTAGAGAAATAACACTGATAAACAACTTAATTTGTGATGATTTTGAATTAGTTAATTTTTTAAAGATACAATTACTATAAATTATTTTAATAAAGAGAATATATGAAAAAAATTATCTTGTTTGTACTTTTTAGCAGTTTTTTATTTGGTTTTGGTGGTGCGAAGTTTTTAATGCCAAATGAGGCATTTATCCCACATGCCAAACTAAATGATAAGATGCAGATAGAAGCTGATATAAAGATAGCTGATGGGATTTATCTTTATGTGGATGAAGTTAAATTTGAATTGGCAAATGCTAACGGTTTAGAGATAGTGGATATAAAAAAACCAAAAGCAGATAAGCATGATGGTGATGCTGTTTACTTAAAATCACCAAAATTTTTAGTAACTCTAAAGAATGATGGAAAAATATCACAAAAAAAAGATATTGTATTTAAAATCTCTTATCAAGGTTGCTCAACTGCTGGACTTTGTTACGAGCCAAATACAAAAAGTTATAAATTTAATATAGACACTTCAAAATTATCTTCAGATGTTAAAATATCAACAAATGATAATGTGTCACAAACTGATGTTATAGCAAATACTATAAAAAATGGTAGTATCTTTCTTATACTTGCTACATTCTTGGGGTTTGGCTTACTTTTGGCACTTACTCCTTGTGTGTTTCCTATGATACCTATCATCTCAGGTGTTATCATCTCTCAAGGTAAAGGTATCACAACAAAAAAAGCTTTTTTGCTTTCGGTTGTTTATGTTTTATCTATGTCAGCAGCTTATACCATGGCTGGAGTGATGGCAGGGCTTTTTGGTTCAAATATCCAATCAGCACTTCAAACTCCTTGGGTTATATACTCTTTTAGTGGAATTTTTGTAGCACTTGCTTTTAGTATGTTTGGATTTTATGAGTTAAAACTTCCAGATGCTTTGGTGGCAAAAGTTAGTTCAAATTCATCTCATAGTGGTTATATGGGTGTTGCTATTATGGGGTTTTTATCGGCTTTAATAGTTGGACCCTGTGTGGCAGCTCCTTTGGCTGGTGCTTTGGTGTATATAGGTCAAACTGGTGATGCTTTGCTTGGTGGGATGGCTCTGTTTGCTATGAGTATTGGTATGGGGCTTCCTTTGATTGTAGTTGGTGTTAGTGCTGGTAAGTTTATGCCAAAACCTGGTGCTTGGATGACTATGGTTTCAGCTATTTTTGGTGTTTTGATGCTTGGTGTGGCTATCTGGATGCTTGAGAGGGTCGTAGATGAGTATGTTAGTATGCTTCTTTATGCCATTTTAGGCATAGGTTTTTCCATCTATCTTGGAGCTTTAGAAAAAGGTGGGCATATATTTAAAAAGAGTGTATCCATAGTTTTATTTGCTTATTCTATGGCACTTTTGATGGGTGTGCTTGGTGGTTCAAAAAGTATGGCCAGACCATTGGAGTTTTTAAAACCACAAGCAGTATCCTCTGTTATTCAAAATATATCTCAACCTACAACATTTATAAAAGTAACTTCCATAAAAGAGTTGGATGAGCTGCTTGAAAAAAATAGGGGCAAAAAAATTATGCTTGATTTTTATGCTACTTGGTGTACTTCATGTAAAGAGTTGGATGAAGTTACTTTTCATAACCCAAAAGTGATAGAAAAGCTGAAGGAATTTGTTCTAATTCAAGCAGATATAACAGCAAATGAAAAAGAACAAAAAGAGTTGAGTAAAAAGTACGGTGTTTTTGGACCACCTGTTGTTTTGTTTTTTGATAAAGATACAAAAGTTGTCAAATCAAAAACTATTGTTGGATTTGTTGAACCTGATGAGTTTTTAAGGCATTTGGATTAGATATTACTATTTGCCACAAACTCACTAAATCTTTTTACATACTCATTTTTATGTGTTTTTGCTAGTTGAGATGCTAAATCCTTGTTCACTTTATTTCCTAAAATTTTTTTAAAAATAAGCTTTATCTCTTCTATATCATCTTTATTTTCAAGTCTTCTTCTGAGACCTATCACATTTAGACCTTTTATACTTGCTTTATTTCCTTCTACAAGAGTAAAGGGTGGCATATCGTGATCGACATATGATGCTCCTCCAATCATAACACCTGTGCCTAGAGTATTGTTGGCTTCTATGGTGCTAAGACCACCAACTATAACTTTTTCTTCACATTTTACATTTTCATAAAGTCTAACAGCATTCGTAAAGATGGAGTATTCACCAGTTTCAACACCACTTAGAATTTGAACATATCCCATTAAAAAGTTATTATTACCTATAACTATCTTTTTTGGTTTATCGTTATCATCTTCCTGCGCACCGATTTGCACAAACTCTCTAATATGTGTTTCCTTGCCTATTTTGATGTTTGATTTTTCATTTCCTATTGTGGTAAAACTAAAGATTCTTACATTTTCTGCAATATTTACTTTACCTTTTAGAATAACATTTGATTCTAACTGGCAACCTTTTGCTATCTTTACATCTTTACCTACATGGCAAAACGGACCTATCTTAACACCAGTAGCTATTTTTGCACCATCTTCTATAATTACAGAATTATGAATCATTTGCTATCTCCAATGTGATTATGCTGTCTTTGACTGATGCTAAAGTACCCATATCCCCTGTGTGAAGATAGTTTATAAAAGTTTCAAGCTCATCATGCAAGGCATCACATTTTTGCACAAAACAATCTCTTGTTATATAAGAAGATGGATTTATGTTTACTCTCTCTTTTAGTGTTTGTAAAATCAAATCAGCTTCAAAATACTTTACTTTACTTTCAGCATCTATTCTACAGGCAACAGCTATACTTCTTTTTCTGTAAGGTGTGAGCCAGTTTGTGCTTATGTCACCAACCACATGCCCTTCTAATTTAAATGCTAAAATAGCATTGTCTTCATGGCTTTGGTGGATTTTTTGTGATTTAAAAACAGCACTTCGTACTATCTCTTTTTTAGTTATAAATCTTATTAGGTCACTGTCGTGTACCGATAAATCTGTGAGTATCCCAACATCAGCAATCCTTTGTGGAAATGAACCACTTCTTGTGATAGAGATAGATAATATTTCATGCTCTTGTATCTCATTTATAAGAGTTTTTACAACAGGATTAAATCTTTCTATATAACCTACACAACTTTTTACATCTGTATTATCTAGGGCTTTTTGTATCTCTTTTGCATCTTCAACACTTGAAGCAGCAGGTTTTTCCAAAAATATATCAACCCCTTTAGAGATAGCCTTTAGAGCTATATCTTTATGTAAAAAAGTTGGTGCTGCGATGATGAGTGCATCAGGTTTTACTTCATCTAGCATAATCTCAAGGTCTGTAAAAAATGGCTCATCAAACTCATCGTTTTTTACTACATCACAAAGAGCAACTATATTTACATCTGGTAGTTTTTTTAGGGTTTTATAATGGTTTTTTCCCATTACACCCAAGCCAATGATTGCTATGTTTTTCATCTTTAGCCTTTTATGTTTTTAACTATGAAATCTTGTTGTGTTTCGTTTAGATATGAACTCATTGGAAGTGACATAATCTCGTTTGAAACCATTTCGCTAACAGGAAAATCACCCTTTTTATATCCTAAATCTTTAAATGCTTCTTGAAGATGGAGTGCAAGTGGGTAATGAATGGCAGTTGGAATTTCTGCTTTGGTTAGTTTTTCCACCATAGCCTCTCTGTCTTTAACTCTCATAGAGTATTGAGCATATACACTTGTGTTTTCTTTAGCTATTTTAGGAGTGATAACATCTGCATCTTCAAGTAAATCTGAATATCTTGAACCTATCTCATCCCGAAGTTTTACCTCTTTGTTAAAATGTTTTAGTTTTACATTTAAAACAGCAGCCTGAATGGCATCAAGGCGACCGTTTATTCCAATATATTTGTGTTTGTATCTTTCGTTTTGTCCGTGATTTAAAAGCATTCTGATTTTAGTAGCTAACTCATCATCATTTGTAAAGACAGCTCCACCGTCACCATAAGCACCAAGAGGTTTTGAAGGGAAAAAACTTGTACAACCTATGGTAGATAGATTACACGACTTTTTACCTTTGTAAGTTGCACCAAAACTTTGACAAGCATCTTCTATAACAGGTAAAGAGTGTTTTTGTGCTATCTCATTTATAGTATCCATATCTGCACATTGACCATAAAGTGATACAGGCATGATAGCTTTTGTTTTTTCTGTGATAGCATCTTCTATCTTGGAAGCATCTATGTTGTATGTATCTTCTTCTATATCAACAAAAACAGCCGTTGCTCCTAAAAATGCTATAACTTCAGCAGTAGCTATAAAAGTAAAAGGTGTAGTTATCACTTCATCTCCCCTGCCAATCCCACATGCCATAAGTGAGAGTAAAAGTGCATCAGTACCACTAGAACAACCTATGGCATGTGAAGCGCCTGTGTAAGATGCCAAAGAACTTTCAAACTGGTTTAGTTTTGTTCCACCAATAAATTGAGCAGAAGCCATAACTTCCAATACTTCACTGTCTATCTCTTTTTGATATTCTAAATATTGTGCTTGTAAATCTATAAAATTAATTTTCATTTTTTCCCTCTAAAATTTTTGCTACTGTTTTTGAACTACCGTGTTGTAGGTAGTTTCTTAAAGCTTTTGAATCATCTAAAAATCTGCTTCTATCATAGTTTTTGTATGTTTTTATGAGATTTTCAACTGTTACATCCTCTTGAATAAGTTCAGGGTGTAAATCTCTGTTGTTAAATTGTGTAAACATTATGTTACTAAGTCCTATATGACTTAGTTTAATAAGCCTACTTGCTATAAAATAATCAAGTGGTTTTGCAATATAGCTTAACACAAAAGGTGTCCCTATAAGTGCTGCCTCAAGTGTCGCAGTTCCACTACAAATAAATGCAAAATCTACTTCATAAAGTGTTTTATGTGCCTCATGAGCAATTTTAAACTCTGATAGGTTACCGTAAAGTTCATTTATATCTGCTTTAGAGAAATGTTTTGGGATGATAATTGTAGCTTCTACGGAGAGTTTTTTTATAACTTCTCTAAAAATCGGCATAAGCTTTTTTATTTCACCTTTACGACTTCCTGGCATAAAAGCCACATGCCTAACTTCATCATTTAACTCATCTTTATAATCCTTTATGATGTCTAAAAGTGGGTGTCCAACATAGGTGATGGGTGCATTTTTTGAGTAATATTTTTTTTCAAAAGGGAGGATGGAGCATAGTTGGTCTATGGTCTTTTCTAAAATAGGAATTCTTTTTTTCTTCCATGCCCAAGCCTGAGGTAGGATGTAGTAGATTATCTCTTTTTGTGGGTATTTTTTTTTGATTTTTTTGGCAAGTGGGAGGTTAAAGCCTGATGAATCTATGAGTAAAACTTTATCAACATCTTTGCTTAATTGTACCATCTCATCTGCTAGTTTAAAGAAAAATCTTAGTTTTTTTATGGCATCTACAAAACCCATAATGGCAAGAGTTCTTAAATCAACTATAGGTTGACCAAGTTCGCTGTCAAAAATCCCAATAAACTCAGTAGTGTTATCAAGCTCTTTTTTGAGTGATTTTAGATGGATATTTGCAGAGTGTTCCAATGCACTTACTAAGATTTTCATGAGTTTTAAGCCTTGATAAATTATAATGGTGCAATTATATCCAAGGTGGTCTGAAAATATGTTAATAAAAAATGTAATTGTATGTAGCGAAGATGGGGAAAAAGAGTTTGATGTCCGTTTAGAAGATGGTGTTGTCATTGAGATGGGATTAGATTTGGATGGGGATGATGTTTTTGATGCAAAAGGTTTTTATCTTCTACCATCACTTATAGATACAAATGTAAGACTGCAGGATTCTATGTTAAATGCAAAAAATATTAAAATTATCTCAGATGAAGCAAAAAAAGGTGGAGTAGGGCATGTGGTTTTAAATGCTGATTCCATTCCTGCGATAGATAATGAAGTGGTGTTGGAATATGCTCAAAATTCTCTTAGTCATCTAGGAGGTGCAAAAGTTGATTTGATGTTAAATGCTTTGCAGGAAGATTTAAGCCTCAGTAATATCGCTATACTTTTAAAGAGTGGAGCAATCACACCGTATATGAGTACTATCGCAAAAAATGATGTAGCCATAAAAATAGCTGAATATGTTCAGATGTATGGTGTAACACTTTTTTGTAAAGCTGAAGATAATTCCCTTATAAAAAGTGGAGTTATGCTTGATGGTGATGTCAGCTCAAAACTTGGTCTTGCAGGGATACCTGATCTTAGTGAAGTTTTACATGTATCAAGAATGATAGAGATAGCAAGGCATTTTAAAATCAAAATCCTTTTTAAATCTATCGCTTCTCCCCGTTCCATTTCGCTTATAAATCAAGCAAAAAAAGATGGTGTAGATGTGAAATGTGAAGTCTCAATTCATCATCTTGTAAATTCAGATGAGAAATGCGAAGGTTTTAATACAACTGCAAAACTAGATCCACCTTTGGCATGTGCGAGTGATGTAAAACTACTTCAAGAAGCATTGAAAAATTCTCAAATAGATATTTTAACAACACTTCATCAACCAAATTCTCCAGTAAATAAAGAAGTTGCATTTTTTGATGCTGCTTATGGTTGTGAAGCACTAAGCGATGCACTTCCTCTTTACTATGCAAAACTTGTAAAAAGTGGTTTGATAACTATGAGTGAGCTTATAAAACTAACAGTAACAAACCCTGCAAAAACACTTAACCTTAAAACAACAGAGTTTATACTCTTTAATCCACATGCCAAAAGAGTTGTAAAAAATGAACAATCACTTTATGATGGAGAGGAGTTGTTTGGAGAAGTGATATATTTTTGATGTCTAGTTTCTAGCTATTGGAGTATAAAATCAGTTTAAATCATGGGGTTTTTGGACTAAGTTCACAGTCTCGAGGTTTTGTTACTATTTTTGTTAAAAATTTTTACATAAATTACTAATAATTAATTTATATTCTTCATTAGTAATTTTAGATATTTTCGAAGTTACTCTTTTTTTTGATATAGTTCTGATATGATTTATCAATACATCTGAATCTTTTTTTAATTTATCTCTCTTTATTAATCTTAATCTATAAGGTAGCATATCATCAATAAGTTGAGTTGAAAGAGGTATAACAATAATTGTATCTAAAATATTATTTTCATCATCGTTTGAAATAATAATACAAGGTCTAATTTTACCTATCTCATCACCTTTTTTAGGATTAAGATTTATACCTACAATATCACCTCTATTTAAGTCCATCATCAACTCCAACTTCTAAAAATTCCAAATCTTGATGTTGTTTTAGTTTTTGTAGTTTAAGTATTTTTTCTTGATGTTCTATTTTCTTTATAACATCAGATATTATATCTTCATATTTTGAAGATATAAAATACCCAATACTTTTATGTTTTCTTTTATCTACAATTTTTGATATTGTCATTTGTTTAAATAAAGATGGTTGAGTTTGTAAAGTTGTTATACCGTATTCAATCATTTTTAATCCCTATGTTTCATTTCTTATAGATTATAATATAAGTAATATGATTATTTACTTAATTCTTTAGATTATTGTGAATTATTTATTTGGAATGGTAACTAATGGACTTAAACTATAAATTTTCGTTAGAAAATTTATTAGTTCCAAGGTTTTGTTAGTAGATTATATGTCGATACTGTCAAAACCCTCATATTTTTGAAATGATAATAAATATAAACTTTTTAATATATTTTTGTCAATACTTTTTAATTCTTCAAATACGGTATTTACGATACCATTTTGTTTCATTTCCTCTAAAACATCATCCATAACCTTTGGTAAAGTTTCAACTAATTGTTTAAATGCTTCTTTTTCACCTGTAACAATTTCGTAAAATTTATCAATGGAAACTCTTCTAATCTTATCATGACTTATAGGCTCTCCATCTAAAGAAATATGCCATGGAATATTTTGGCTATTTTTAGCTATTACTTCAACAAGCATACAAGTGGCATCAGGTATATTGTTGATTTTAGTCGACATTCTCATATATGTTTTTTGTGATGATGATGAATTCATTGTGTTATGTTTATTTTTCATTTCAACATATATTTTATCTTGGTCATTAACAATATCAAAACCTTTTGCAGGAACATACCAATTTGATTTCATTACATTTGGTGTATTTTGCTTTGAATCTTTATGATGAATATATCTAAAAATATTTTGTTGGAAATATCCAATATTATTACTATTTGATTTATCCATTTGTCTTATTGATTCTGATTCAATAATTTCTTCAATATTTTTACCATAAACCTTTGAGTCAAATGTCAGTTTAATAGGATCTATAAGATTTTTATTAAACTCTTTTAAATTAACTCTAAATCTATATTTTTCTATTGTTTCTTTAACATGGTTAAATAAGTTTTCATCACTTATAAAGCATAAATTATACTTTTTCATTTTTTCTTCCTTGTTTTAATTTATTTAAATATTTTATTATAGATAATCCAACTTCTTTTGCTACATTTACAGGAACTGCATTACCAATTTGTTTATATTGCTCAGATATTGAACCTTCAAAAATCCAATTATCTGGAAATGATTGTATTCTTGCATTCTCTCTTACACTAAATGGTCTAAGCTCATCAGGATGACATCTTTCTGTTTGCTTTTGTGCGGGGCTACACAAAACAGTCAATCCTGGTTCATCCCAAGATAACCTTCTAGCTATTCCAGTTCTTCCACCACCCATAAAATAAGTTGTTTTCATATATTCTCTAGCTATATCATCAGGCAAATCTCTCCAGCATCCACCAGGTTTAACATACTTTAAAACTTCTTTTTTCTTCTCATTGTATGTTGCACAAGGTGAATCTGGAACATCTTTTAGAATATCATTAAGTGTAAGTTTATTTTTATAAGGCTTTGGAAATTCAAATTCTTCATTAATTGTCTCTTTTATATCTTTTCTAATACCAATAATTACTACTCTTTGTCTTTTTTGTGCTACACCATAATCAAGAGAATTTAGAACTTTATATATTACATCGTAACCTACATCCTCAAAAACTTTTATCATGGTTTGAAAAGTTTTTCCTTTATCATGAGTAACTAAACCTTTTACATTTTCAGCAAAAAACATTTTAGGTTTTAATTCATCTAAAATTAAAGCAAAATCATAAAAAAGTGTTCCTCTCGTATCATCTATTCCTAATCTATTTCCTGCATAACTAAAAGATTGACATGGATAACCACCTGATAATAAATCTATCTCTTCATTGTCTTGTAAATACTGTTTTATTCCAGTTTGTGATATTTTTTGAATATCACCTTCTATAACATTCCAGTCTGGTCTATTTCTTTGTAATGTTTTTACAGCCCATTTATTTATTTCAAGTGTTGCTTTAGTCTTAAACCCTGCTTGTTCTAAGCCTAATGCTAATCCTCCAGCACCTGCAAATAATTCTACTACATTGTATTTATTAATAGTTTTTCCTTGTTCCATAGCTTAAAATTTATCCATTTATAATATTCTCAATTTGTTCAAACTTTTTCATTTCATAATCATCAAAACTTGCTTTTATCTCTCTATCTTCTTTATTATCGTAATATTCTATTATTTTATTTGGTACTCCGTAATCACTTGCTAATTTTCCTTTTTCTGAAGTTGAATTATATTCTAATTTTACAAGTAATTTATCTATACCAGTAATATCATCAATATCTTTATTTAATCTTTGTGATTCTAAGAACTTATACATTAAGTTAAAGACACCGAGATATTTTACTAATTGATATTTTAGTACATTATATACAAACTGTGATGATTCTCTTATGGCTTCATCTGTTGATTTATTTTGCTTATCAATCTTATATCTAACTGAACCAATGAAACCATCTTTTAAATAAAAATATAAAAGGTTTGTCAAAAGTGATGATTCTCCATTATCACTTTTTATTTTTATATCTATTGTCCTTATAAGCTGTTCATTCTTGATTATTGGTTTGATTACCCATAAAAAGTTTTCAAATCCATTATAATTTATTGTTAAATTATATGCAGTTTTTCTTACAAAGTCTTGGATTGCTTTATAATTACCAGGATAGTTTGTAATCAGTTTATTTATATTGTCGTAAACTTTAATCTTATCACTATATGAAATGACTTTATACATATTCATAATTTCATCTGGTATATTTCTATCTTTTTGTTCTTTTATTATCGTTTCTTTTTTTAAATTATCTTCAATATTTAAAAATTCTTCATCGGTTATGAAATAATCGATTTCATCTTTAGGTATTTCTTTATCATAATTTTTATGTTTAATTTCATCATCTGAACCATCTATAATCTCTTTGAAATCTTTGTTAATTATTAAAACTCTACCACTATAATGATATAAAAATCTTCCTGCCCTTCCAGCAATATTCTTGGCATCAAAAGTCTTTAGAGGTTTATTTCCTTTAGTTGCATTTAACACAAGAAGGTTTTTTGCAGATGTGTTCACACCTTCTGTAATGGTGGTAGTTGATATTAAAATATCAATATCCCTATTATTAAATAATCCGATAATTTCTTTTTGAATATATTTTGGAACTAGTCCATGATGAATACCAATTTTATTTTTTAATCCTAAAATTATACTCCAATCATGTAGCTGAAAAGTATTTTCTAAATGTTCTACTAGCTCATTAAGTCTCATATTATTTTCTTCATCAGAAGTATTAAAATTAATAATTTCTTTAGCTTTAGTTTCAGCTCTTGCGGATCCACTAGTATAAACTATTGTATTTTCATCAATATTTCTAATATCATGAATAATTTTACCTAGTCTCTCACCAGCTCTTTTACTACTATATCCTAACAAATCAATTGTTAACTTTTCATCAATTACCTGTTTGCCACCGTTTCTAATAATATTAAAGCTTTTATTTACAATTTCAAATTTATTATAATCAACTAATTCAAAATTATTTCTATCTAAAAAGTTATTAAATGATTGATTTTTTTCTGTATTATTTCGATTAGGAAAGTTTATATATGGTCCAACTAATAAAATATCTTTACTAATTTGTAATAGATTATGTAAAGCAACTCTATAGGCTGTATCCCTTTCATTTTCCTTATTGATATTATCAATAAGATACTCATTGTCAATTTTATATATTTCATCTACAAAAACAAAATCAAGATTAATATCAATACTCTTGTCTATAAACGATAAAAATCTTTCAGGTGTATATATGAAAATATTATTCATACCGATATTTTCTACATCACTTAATGTATGAATAGTGAAATTTTCTTGAAAATCTCTATACAAGTCATTAGTTAGTAATTTTTCATAATTTTCTGATAAAAGAGCAATAGTTGGAAAAATAAGCACAATGTTTTTATATTGCATTTTTTTTATAATTTCATAAATAAGAAATGTTTTACCAAATGAAGTACTAGCAGATAAAAAAAATCTATTTTGTCTTTCAATATCAAAAAGATTTAAAACTTCTTTTTGATATTTATGTATTTTAATATCTTTATCAATATGAAGGCTACTCTCATAAATGATTGATGATAAAGTATTTAAATCATATTCGTTAAACTTTTCATTATGATTAAATTTATCAAAAAGTAAATCATAATAATGTGGGATTCCTGCTATATTTGAAATATATTTTAAAAACTTTAAATCTGATGGAGTTAATTCAATATCTTTAATCTTATCAAAATATCTACAAACTATAGTAATAAATTCATAATTAGGTATTTCCTCTCGAAAATA
>Ga0256842_1000217_pt1 | contig 50872 bp, 57 predicted proteins | sample 4559240metaG_FD_185973 | JGI IMG/M metagenome (GOLD analysis project Ga0256842, IMG submission 185973) | Hydrothermal vent microbial communities from Guaymas Basin, Mexico - 4559-240 | ecosystem: Environmental > Aquatic > Marine > Hydrothermal vents | place: Mexico: Guaymas Basin | collected... | reverse complement strand
GTATGTGCTAAACTATATGACTTATTTGCCATTAAATCACCTTCCTCTGATATACTTTTGTAGCCTGAACACTACTAGTATATCAAGTGGTGATTTTTTTGTATAATTTTCCTTTCCGCACACGCATAGCGGGTGGTTTTATGTTTCGCACGCTTCGCGAACTCAACTGACTAAAGTCTACAATAAAAAAAGCTTCAATCAGAAGCTTTTTCAATATTAATTATTTTTAAATTTTTCAATGAATTTATCTTTATTATAAACTGCTTTCTCAATTTCACTTTTCATCAAACCATCTTTTATATGTTGTTTCTCAATAAAATACATAGATACTGCTCCAAGACCAACATGAGTTCCAACTGAAACGCCCATTTGCATAATATATATATCACCAGTAAAAGATGTTTTTTCTAGAAATAATTTTTTCAAATTATTTGCAATAATTATATCCGATGTATATCCAATAATAATAAAATTATTAATACTATCATCAACGCGTTTTATATACTCTCTTACATAATGATTTAAAACTCTTTTCTTTCCTCTTTCTTTTCCAACAATAGCACCTTTACCTTTTCTCATTGACATTATCGGCTTCAATTTTAAAAGTTTTCCAAGTATTGCACTTACATTTGAAAGTCTACCACTTTTAAGAAGGTGATTTAAATCATCTACTGCTAAAAAATGTTTTATATTTGTTTTATAGGCTTCATTAAAAGCAATTAATTCGTTAAAAGAAGCTCCATTTTCAAGTAACATTGCACTTTTCATAATTAAATATCCTGATCCATGACTCATTGACTTTGAATCAACAACATATATATCAAGTTCATCATAATCTTCTAAATATTGGTTTTTAGCTATAACAGCTGATTGATATGATCCACTAGTACCACTTGACATACAAATGCATAATATTTGAGTAGCACCCATATTTTTACTTTCTTTAAATAAATTAATATATTCAAAAGGACCAGGCATTGAAGTAGTAGGTTCTTTTTCAAAATTTTCCATCATAGAATAGAATTCGTCTGGTTGAATATCAACTCTATCTCTATATTCTTTCCCAGCAATATTGATTGTTAAAGATGCAATTCCAATATTATATTTGCTAATAATTTCATCTGACAGATCACATGTAGAGTCTGCTATAATTCTTATCATTATTCCTCCCTCTAACTTTCTATCAATTGTATTTTTTGATTAAAAGTAATATAATTTTCAAGTTCTTTTACGCTTTCATCTGTTTTTGGATAATACCAAGCAATATCTTTTTCATGAATTCTTTCTGTTTCTAGATTATAGAAAAAAGCAGTTCCAAAATGAGGTAAATTTATATGAGTATCACTTTTCTTTAATAAACTAAAATTCACTTTACTTCTAGGGAAAAAATATTTTCCATCTTTTATAACAAAATTACTAGTAAGACCTATTAACATATTATCATAATATGCTTTTATCATTGTGCGCCTCCTCTTTATATCCCGAGTACCTAGATACCCGAAAATATAAAATTAAAACATATTTTTTGAATTAAGTAAATTTTGAGACTTTATTAAGTATATCTTCAGTTTTGAATGGCTTTACAATAAAATCTTTTGCTCCTGCAATAACTGATTCTTTAACCATAGAATCCTGACCCATAGCAGTACACATAATAATATTTGCATTTTTATCATATTCTATAATATTTCTTACAGCCTCAATTCCATCCATTTCAGGCATAGTAATGTCCATCAACACTATATTTGGATTTAATTCTTTATAAAGTTCTACTGCTTGAACTCCATTCGAAGCTTCACCTACCACATTATAATTATCTTTTTTTAATGTGTCGGTTATTATTCTACGCATAAACATTGCATCATCAACTACTAATACTCTTTTCATTTGCCCTCCTATAATTTATAAAGGGCTTTTAATTGCAACCGGCTACCATGTTATAAATTTAGGCCCTTAGCTTTGCGTCCTTATCTTTCGAAAAGTTTGCCCCTTTAGTTTGTAATTTTAAAGTAAAATATTGAATAAGTCAATCATTTGTTAAAATCAATTCTACCTTCAACATTTGAAAAATATAATTTAATTTGCTTCACTATTCTACTTTCAAGTTTTTGCACAATATCATCATATAATTGATGTTCTTTACCCTTTTCTGGAAGAGTTATACTTTCATAAAAAAAATCAATTTTATTTTCTTTTATTATATTATTAATATTTGTAGTCAAATTCTTTATTCTATTATCATCAATATCCGGAACCATACCAATAAAAGATTGGGTTTTATATGTGGAAAAAATAGATTTTTCTGGAAATACTGAAGTAATAGCTTTAAAATCATCTTGATTTATAGTTCCATTATTCATTATATGAATTTCACCATTCTCATCATTTTTATAGTATAAACCTATTAAAATAAAAAACTTAGTTGTATTCATCAAAGTTAAAGAATAATACTTATCAAAATAAATTTTAAGAGGATCTTGAATTGTTTTAATAACTCCTCTTTCAATATCCTTAGGCATTGCAAGCATTATTCTTGATTTAATAAATTTGTCATCAAAAGGTTTTAAAATATAATCATCAATTCCAATCTTCAAACAACTCGCAAAATAATTTCTCGTATTTAAAGAGGTTAAAACAATTATTTTTACATCTTTGCTGACATTTCTTATTTTTTTCAATATTCTAAACCCATCAAAATTATTCATGCTAACATCAATAATTATTACATGAATATCTTCAATATTTTCAATAAAAGAATTAACAGCCTCATATTCTGAATTTGCAACAAAAAATCCTAGATTTAATCCGTTACAAGCTTTTTTAATTCTTCTAATAATTGGAGTAACCTGTTCTATAATTAATACTTTATTCATAAACTCTCCTATTTTTCAATTAAATTTTTAAGTTCATCTTCATTGAATTTATAGTATGTATTGCAAAAGTGACAATGTAATTCAGCTCCCTTATCTTTGTTTATCATATCATAAAGTTCTTCTTTACCCAAACTAATTAATGCTTTTTCCATTCTATCTCTTGAGCAATCGCATTCTAATTTAGTTTCACTATTTTCAGTAACCGCAAAATTTAGTGTAGCAAAATATTCATTAATAATATCCTCTAAGGTATATTCCTCTTTTATAAGAGTAGAAATAGGTTTTATTTTGCTCATAGCTTCTTCAATTAAAACTAAAGACTTCTCTGAAACATTAGGTAATGTTTGAATTAATAATCCCCCAGCTGCCTCAACAATGCCTTCACTATTAACAAATACACCTAAAGAAAAAACGGTTGGTTGTTGCTCAGAAAACATAAAATAATTAGCTAAATCTTCAGCAATTTCACCTGAAACTAAATCAGCACTTCCAACATAAGGGTCCTTTAAACCGTAATCACGTATAACAAATATCTTCCCATCTTTACCTACAGCACCACCTACATCAAGCTTACCATATTCATTGATTTTCGTTTCAACAAATGGATTTGATATATACCCTTTAACAGTTCCTTCATAATTTGCAACTGCTATTATTGATTCTATTTCATTACTTCCTTTAATTCTTAATGTTAATTTATCCATTTCATTTTTTAAAGTTTTACCAAGTATAGATGCAGCAGTTATAGTTCTTCCTAATGCTGCAATAGAAACCGGGCTAGATCCATAAATTTTTCTTGATTCCTCAACCATTTCAGTTGAATTAATCATAAAAAGTCTAACTTCTTTATTTTCACTTAAAGCTTTTATAAATTTATTTCCCATTATTGTCTCCTTTTTTTCTTGCTACAAAATATATTCTTTCATCATTTTCTTCTGGTTTATTTAAGCTTTCATTCAAAATATCCAATATTTCAAATTTTTCATCTAAAACGCTTATAATTTCTTCTACTGTATGTGCCCTTTGAACATGGTTTTCTATGAATCTCTCATAAGTATTATCTTCATCTAGAAGAAATAATGTTAATTCAAATTTTAAAATTCTTGTTTCTATATTAAATTCATTATCCCAAACGTATGAAAAATCTTCAAAATTTTCATGAAAAATATTGTTACCAATAACATTTTTCAGTTTATAAAGAGTAGAAATATCAAATAAAAATAAACCATTATAATTCAATATTTCATAAACGTTATTAACAGTTTTTTTTAATTTTTCAATATCAGTAATATAATTAATTCCATCGCAAATTGATATTACAGAATCAACTTTTTTATTAAAAGTTAAATTAGTCATATCTTGCAAAAGAAATCTTATCCTCAAATTTTCTTCAAGAGCTTTATCATTTGCAACTTTCAACATTTCTCTAGAAATATCAGTACCTATAATGCTAAAACCTTTTTTATAAAGTCTTGTAGTAATATTTCCAGTTCCACAACCAAGTTCAAGTATTTTTCTAGGAGAAATTTCATATTTATTATAAATTTTAATTATATTTTCAGTCCACAAATCATAATCTTTCGTATCCATTAAATAATCATATATTTCAGAAAAAGTGCTATATTGCTCCATTTTTACTCCTTACATTAATCCAAAACTTTTCCATACTGCAATCATATAGTAAATATATACAACTGCACTTAAAATCAAAGGGAAAAATTTATGCATTTCATCATTAATATTCTTTAACTTATTAATTTTGTAATTTTCAACAATCAAAGAATTATTCAAACGCTCATTACTTAGAAATAGCATATTGTCGTATATTTCTTCTTGTGACATATTTCTGAAATCTAAATTTTCCTTTATTAATACTAGTCCATTTTTTTTCTTTTTAACATTAAAATAAATTTTATCATCTATTTTTAAACTCATATTATCTTTAACTTTAAAACAATCTTTCTTAATACTTTTAATAAAAAGTAAAATAATTATTATAGATATAATTGCTATAACACTTAACGAAATTGTTGATACAAGCATATCTTTTGCATTAACTGACGCATTTAAATTTTCAAGTTCATAAATCTCTGGAAAATATATATTAGTTAAATATCCACCAATTACAGCAACTCCATTATTTAGCGTATGTGCTATTATTGAAGAATATATAGAATCTGTAATAATTACTAAATAACCAAATATAATCCCAAGTAATATAGGTCCAAGTAAATTTTGAATATTAAAATGAAAAACTCCAAATAATACCGCACTCATAATTATAGCAAATTTTTTATTTGTTGCTGATTCATACGCATTTAGAATCATTCCTCTAAAAAATATTTCTTCACATATTCCTGCTGATATTGCAATTAAAAAAGTATATTTTATTAATTCAAAAGAATTACTAGCTGTTGGCACATCAAAAATTATTACCATATTAAAATACGAAAGAATTGTTGATATAACTGCATTTCCGAATCCTATAATCGGAATAAGAAATAAACTTAAAAAAAATATTTTTATAACAACTTTAGTTTTAATTTTATTTAATCTTAAAGCTTTAAAAATATTAATTCGTTTATACAATCCAAAAAGAACAACTGGCATTAAAACAATAATATATTCCGTAATAAATATTCCAGTATCAAAATTTGCTGATTGTACATATGCACCAAAAGTTAATAAAACAATTCCTAAAATAAAAAACAATATGTTAACATCCAATAATTTATAATTTTTATTATCCAATTTATCCTCCAAATATTAGCTTTTTTTATTTAATATGATTCATTATTTGACTGAAATAATTTCAAATGATATTATGTATAGAAACATATTAAAAGTAGACTATAATTATTATAACTTAATTAGGAGGTAAATCAAATGAAAAAGATTAATTTAGCTGTTGTTGGAGCAACAGGTATGGTTGGAAGAACATTTTTAAAAGTATTAGAAGAAAGAGATTTTCCATATAACAATTTATATTTGTTTGCATCAAAAAACTCGGCTGGTTCAAAATTAAAATGTAAAGGTATTGAATATACAGTTGAAGAATTAACAGAAAATTCATTTGATGGTGATATCGATATAGCTTTATTCTCAGCAGGTGGAAACATTAGTTTAAAATTTTCTCCAATTGCTGCAAAAAACGGTGTAATAGTAGTTGATAATTCTTCTGCTTTCAGAATGGATAAAGATATACCTCTAGTAGTTCCAGAAGTAAATCCAGAAGATATTCTTAAACATAATGGAATTATAGCAAATCCAAACTGTTCTACAATTCAAGCCATGGTAGCATTAAAACCAATATATGATAACTATGGTATTAAAAGAATCGTATATTCCACTTATCAAGCTGTTTCAGGTTCAGGTGTAAAAGGTGTTTCAGATCTTAAAGAGGGATTGAAAGGTAATGTTCAAAATAAAGCTTATCCACATCCAATTGCAAATAATTGTTTGCCTCATATTGATATATTTGAAGAAAACGGATATACTAAAGAGGAAATGAAAATGGTAAATGAGACAAGAAAAATACTAAATGACGATTCACTTAGAATCACTGCAACTGCAGTTAGAGTACCAGTTTATTATGCTCATAGTGAATCAATAAATATTGAAACTAAAAAACCTTTCAAAATAGAAGATATCAAAAATCTGTATAAATCTGCTAAAGGCATAATCTTAAAAGATGATGTTTTAAATAATGTATACCCTCTTGCATCTGAAGCAGAAGGTACTGACGAAGTTTATGTTGGTAGAGTAAGAAGGGATTTTAGTTTGGAAAATGGTTTAAACATATGGGTTGTAGCTGACAATATACGAAAAGGTGCTGCAACAAATACCATTCAAATTGCCGAAGAATTAATAAAATTATAATGTGAAAAACTTTATAAAAAAAGTGTAATTCCTATTGAAATTACACTTTTTTTATGTTTTATTTATTTTGGATTAGCTGGTTCAACGTTTAATTTAACGCCCTTCATATTAATACCTTTTAATGCATTAATTACATCTACAGCTTTATCAATTGGAACTTCAACAAAAGAGAAAGCTTTAAATACATCAATTGAGCCAATCAACTTTCCTGAAATATTTGCTTCTCCTGCAACAGCACCAACAATGTCTCCAACTTTTATTCTATTTATTTTTCCAATATTTAAGAATAATCTAACCATACCTGGCTCTGCGCCTGTATTTGCAAATCTATTCGCTTTACTAACTTTTTCTTTTTTAACAGCTTTTTTTACATTTAATACCTTATTTAATAATGCTAAAGCAATTTCTTCCTCAGAATAATTATCATTTAACAATTTATTATATAAATCAGCATTATCTTTATTCTTATTATCATCAATTAAAAGTTTTATCTCGTGATATAATCTGTTTGATTTAGCTTTGTTAAGATCATTCACAGATGGCATTTTCATTTCTTTCATTACAGATTTTGTATATCTTTCGATATTTTTTAAATCTCTTAATTCTCTGTTATAATAAAAAGTAACTGACTTTCCTTTTCTACCTGCTCTACCAGTTCTACCAATACGATGAACATAATATTCCTGGTTTTGTGGTAAATCATAATTAAATACAATTTCAATATCATTAACATCAATACCTCTTGCGGCAACATCAGTAGCAATTAAATGCTTAATTGTACCATTTCTGAATTTATTCATAACATTATCTCTTTGAGATTGTTTTAAATCACCGTGCAAGAAATCAACTTTGTGCCCTTCTTTTTGTAAATCCAATACTAAAGTATCAACCATTCTTTTAGTATTACAGAATATTAAAGATTGTTTTGGATTTTCTATTTCAATAAGTCTATTAAGAACTTCCGTTTTTTGACCTTTCTTAACTCTCATTGCATATTCATTTATTTTATCAACAGTTAAATTTTTTCTATTAATTTTAACTGATTTAGGGTTATTTTGATATTTTTCAGCTGTTCTCTTAATTCTTGTAGGCATAGTAGCAGAAAATAGAATCGTTTGTCTTTCATCAGGAGTACTTTCCAATATTTTTTCAATATCTTCAATGAATCCCATGTTTAACATCTCATCAGCTTCATCAAGGCAAACCATTTTTATTCCACCTAATTTTAAAGCTCCTCTATTAATTAAATCAATCATTCTACCAGGTGTTCCTACAACAATATTTGCACCCTTTTTAATATTTGTAATTTGTTTTGTAACAGGTGCGCCTCCGTATACAGCAACTACTTTTATATTTTTTTTATATTTTGAAATTGATTTTAATTCTCCTACAACTTGTAGCGCCAATTCTCTTGTTGGACAAACAACTAAACCTTGTACGCCTGGAACACTATCAACCTTATCAATTAATGGTATTCCGAAAGAAGCAGTTTTCCCCGTCCCAGTCTGTGATTGAGCAACGACATCGTGACCCTCCATTAATAATGGTATAGTTTTCACTTGTACTTCTGTCGCATTTTCAAACCCCATATCCATAGTGGCATTTAATATCTCTTCAGATATTGGCAAATCCTTAAACATAATATTTTTCATTAAACATCCTCTCTTTTTTTCATTTATTTCACAACCTTATCATGATATCACAAATCAATAAACTTGTCAAATTATTTTGATATAAAAAAATGAGCATAAAAAAATGAGCTTTTTTTAAACTCATTTTTAAACTAAAGTATCTAGAATTCCCATATTATTCTTTTGATCATTATTCATTCTTTCCATTTGCATCTGAATTGAATACATTTCAACTATTTGATTCTTTTTTAATTCCATAATTTCTTTCTCAAAATCATCACCTAATTTATTTTCAGAAGCAAGAATATTTTCCCTTGAAACATTATTTTCTCTAATTGTATGATCTAAAGCATTTGTTTGAGTTCCAATTTCAGTTCTAGTTTCATTTATTCGTTCTATTGCTTGATCTATATCCTCAATATCAAATTCATTCATAACATTGAAATTTTCCAATCCCAAATTTTTTAAACTTGTATTTTCTATATGCATAATTTGACCTTGATTTGCATTTGGCCCTGTCTGAACATTCCCGCTAAAATCATTAAATAATTCAATAGTGTTAAATTCTGTATTTTTCAAACTATCATTAATTTCATTTTTAATCGAATTTATTTCATCCTGAATAATTACTTTATCATCATCAGTTAAAATTCCGTTTTTAGCATTCACAGCCAATTCTCTCATCCTATTAAGAGAATCTGCGACATTATTCAACGTTCCTTCAGCAGTATTAAGTAAATTTTTTGCATCTTCTGAATTTTTTGTACCAACTTCATAACCTGTCGCTTGAGCGTTCATTTTTTCTGAAATAGAAATATTTGCTGGATTATTTGAGTAATTCTTTACAATTGGATTACTAAACGAATTAATCTTCATATTTATCACCTCTAAGACTATATACCCCAAAAGTAGATTTTTAAACATTTAATATTAATATAAAATATGTTAAAATGCTATAAGGAGGTATTATAATGAAAAAATTTATATTTATTTTAATATTGTTATTTTCTGTTAGTTCTACCATTATTTTTTACAATATTAATCATTTTTCAGAAAACGAAATTTCAAATATTTCAATAATAGCAAATAATATTGAAAACGAAATCCATTTTGATGATTATGAAATATTTCTAAATATTATCAATAAATCTAGAAAAACTTCAAATCAAAATTTATCAAATTCTAAAACAGCGTTAATAATATATAAATTAAAAAATAACAAAACCTTATCTTACAATATTTTTATTAATAATAAAGATAATACAATAAATTATTATAAAAACAAAAAATTATATACTCTTGATAATAAGCTTTCAAAGTATTTATTGCTTCATAAGGCTTTTGATTTCAACTATGATAAAAGTTGTCCTAGCTTTGATTTTGAATGCGAAAGAAATGTTATTGAAGCAATGGAAACAAATGTTAATTTGATTTATAAAAAAGTAGACGGTTTAGAATATAAAAATAATACTTCAAAAATAGTTGAAAACATTAAAAAAACAACAATAAACAAAGAATCACTATTAAGTATTCAATGCAAAGAGAATAATATTAAATTAACAGTTTCAGATTTAGAGAATAATATATATTTTGATGATCTAGTTAATTTAAATTCAATTTACATTCCTAATAATGATGGCGATTATATTTATAATTTTTATGTTAATTGGGATAACGAAAATTATGGGACTATGTCAAAATCATATAAAATCACAGTTGATAATCCAGTTGAATTTGATTTTAATAAGACAGAACTATCACAAGGTGATTTTATAACCATTAAAGCTTATAATGTTAATGATGATGAGATATTATTTATTGAAAATTCTTTTTTTGATAAATTTAGGTTTTTTAAGGAAAATTCATTTTATATTGGTTACTTGCCAATTAGTTCAAGAGTAATTCCAAAAGAATATACTCTTAAGTATGGTGTTAAAGATAAATATTCTGAAAATATTAAAATTAAAGTTAATAAAAGAAACTTTAGAATTCAAAATTTATATGTTAAAAAATCAATTATGGATACTACTAGCAATAATTCTGCATATGAACAATATTATAAATACTTCTATCCGGCTAGAGATATAGTAGATGAAAATAGAAATTATAGCGAAAATTTTATTCTTCCTGTAAAAGGAAAAGTAACCACTGAATTTGGAGAATATAGATATATTAACGATCGAGTTACTTCTTATTCTCATTCAGGTATTGATATTGCAGTTGAAAAAGGTACAAAAATTAAAGCCACAAATAGCGGTTATGTTACTTTATCTAAAAACCTCGATTTAACTGGAAATACAATAATTATTGATCATGGTCAAGGATTATTTAGTTTCTATCAACATCTTGATGAAGTATTTGTAAAAACCGATCAATTTGTTAAGCAAGGAGAATATATTGGTACCGTTGGCACAACCGGTAGATCAACAGGACCTCATTTACATTTTGCTATTTCTTTTCATAATAAATATATAGATCCAGGATATTTAATTTATAATCAACCTATTACTAAAGATAACTATATCGAACTTTTTGGAAAATAGGATATTTTTCCTATTTTCTTTACTTACAAAATCGTGCCTCATTTCCATTTGCATCACTCTTAAACACCTTCTTACCCAAGTATTATATTCTTGGGTAAGATTACTACAATGCTAATTTGAAAGCGAAAATTCACAAATATAGATTGTTAAAACATGATTCGTTCACCCTTAACAATATAATATACTCTCTCACAAATATTTGTTGCATGATCAGCAATTCTTTCTAAATTCATACCTATTAATAAAAGTGAAAGAATTTGATTTTTATATTTTTTATTATCATTAAAAAGCTCTATCAGTTCACCATATATTTCTTCATATAATAAATCTACTTTATCATCTTTTTTTATTGTTTTAATAACTAATTCAACATTCCCATCAATATATGCATTAATACTACTATGAAGCATATCCATAGCAATATCTGCCATTTTAGGGATATCTATTAACGGTTTAATTAAATCTTCTTCTCCAATTGCTTTTACAATTATTGCAATGTTTTCGGAATGATCTCCAATTCTTTCAAGATCAGAAATAATTTTTTGTATACTAAAAATTTTTCTTAAATCACTTCCTAAAGGGTTTTGAGTTGCTATTAATTCAATACATAAATCTTCAATCTTTTCTTCATACGAATCAATTAGTTCGTCATTTTTAATTACTCTATCAGCTAACTCAAAATCTTTATTTAATAAAGCTTTTATTGCTAGATGAATATTTTCTTCTACTAAAGCACTCATAACAAGTAATAACTCATGAACTTCACCAAGTTTATCATTTAATAAATCTCTCATATAATTCCTCCTAACCAAATTTTCCTGTAATATAATCTTCAGTTTTCTTTTCTTTAGGATTTGAAAATAATTTTGATGTTTTAGAATACTCTATTATTTCTCCCATTAAAAAGAATGCTGTCTTATCAGAAATTCTACCAGCTTGTTGCATTGAATGAGTAACTATAATAATTGAATACTTTTTTTTAAGTTCATTTATTAACTCTTCAATTTTCAATGTTGCAATAGGATCAAGTGATGCCGTAGGCTCGTCCATAAGTATAACTTCAGGTTCTACAGCTAATGCCCTTGCAATACAAAGTCTTTGTTGTTGTCCACCCGATAAACCTAATGCGCTTTTATCTAATCTATCTTTCACTTCATCCCAAAGAGCTGCTTTTTTTAAATTTTCTTCTACTATTTTATAAAGAGTTGCTTTATTTTTTATCCCATGTGCTTTCGGACCATATGCAACATTTTCATATATACTCATTGGAAATGGATTTGGCTTTTGAAAAACCATACCTACTCTTTTTCGTAAATCTAATAAATTAATATCTTTATAAATATCAATTTCATCTAAAATAACATTTCCATTAATTTTAACATTATCAATCAAATCATTCATACGGTTTAAGGTTCTTAAAAAAGTTGATTTGCCACATCCAGAAGGTCCGATTAATGCTGTAACTTGATTTTTCTCTATTTCTATATTTATACCCTTTAACGCTTGAAAATCTCCATAAAATAAATTTAAATTATTGATTTTTAAAACATTTTTATTTTCCATAACTCACCTCAATTCATCTCATTTCTAGATACCACTTTTACCATCTGATTTAATATCAAAGTTATTAATAAAAGCACTGTCGCAGTTGCATATGCTTCTTCAAAAGAAATTCCTTCTTTTGCTAATAAATACATATGCACAGATAAAGTTCTACCAGATTCTAAAAAACTTTTTGCTATTCTTGGAACCATTCCAACTGTTAAATATACAGCTGCTGTTTCTCCACTAACTCTGCCCATTGCAAGTATAATTCCAGTTAATATGCCTGATTTTGCTGAAGGAAGAATCACTTTTATAATTGTTCTTATTTTTGATACTCCTAAACTTAAACTTCCTTCTCTATATTCTTTTGGAACACTTATTAAAGCTTCTTCCGTTGTTCTTATAATAACTGGAAGAATCATAATACCTAAAGTCAATGTTCCTGATAAAATTGACCAATTAAAATTCAAAATAGTAACAAATAATACCATTCCAAACAATCCATATATTATAGATGGAATACCTGCTAATAATTCAACTGCAAATCTTACTACAAGAATAATTCTTCCATTCTCTGCATATTCAGTCAAATAAATAGCTGTTGAAACACCTATTGGAACTGCAATCATTATAGTACTCGCTATAACGATCAATGTATTTATAATCATTGGAAAAATACCAGTTTCATCACCTGAATAGTTTGATAATAAAAATTTTAAATTCAAATGCAGAATACCATTTTTAACTATAAATATAAATATCCATAATAAAATACCAACTGTAACTAAAGTAGAAAAAATAATTAAATAATATATGACTCTTTCTTTAAAATTCTTTAATAACAATTTAATCACTTACCTTTCTTATAAACAGATTAAGTCCTAAATTTAATATTATAATAAAAACAAATAATACAACTCCTGTCGCAAACAATGCCTCTTGATGAAGTCCAAATGCATAACCCATTTCAATTGCTATATTTGCTGTCATACTTCTAAAACGATTAAATATTGAAAATGGTATCTGAGGGGAATTACCAGCAACTAAAATTACTGCCATTGTCTCTCCTATAGCTCTACCAATTCCTAAAACAACCGCTGTTAAAACACCTGATTTAGCCGCAGGCAATACCACTTTAAATATCGTTTGCATTTTTGATGCTCCTAATGCAATAGAATTTTCCCTATATTCCTTTGGAACAGCTCTTAATGATGTGTCAGAAATATTTATAATAGTTGGTAAAATCATAATTCCTAAAATAATCATTGCCGCTAATAAACTATTACCACCATTTTTAAATGTTTGATCAATCAATGGCACAATTACAATTAATCCAAAAAAACCATAAATTACTGACGGTATTCCTGCTAATAATTCGACCATAGGAATAATCATTTTTCTAATTTGTTTACTAGCAATTTCAGATATATATATAGCTGTTAAAATACCAATCGGTACACCTATTAAAAGCGCACCAATTGTAGCATATATTGAACCTAAAATCATCGGTAAAATACCAAAATCATTTGAACTAGGTCTCCATAATTTACCAAATATAAAATCCATTAATCCTATTTCTATTATTGCAGGTATGCCTTTTACAAATACAAATATTATTATGACAACCAAACTCATTATTGAAATAACTGCACTTAAGAAAAAAAACTTACTAAATATATTTTCAATCATTCTATTTTTAGATACTGTGTTTTTTTCTATATTCATTTTAATATTTTCTCCTTAATTCAATCTTATTTAACACTTATTAATTTCTCTGCGATTATATCTTGTCCTTCATCGCTTAATATATATTCAATAAAATTACTTGCTACTTTGCTACTTTCATCATTTGTTAATAATAAAAACGGTCTAGAGATTTTATATGTTCCATTTTCAATATTTTCAACTAAAGGCTCAACATCATTTATTTTAAGAGTTTTAATGCTACTATCTAAATATGAAAATGATAAATAACCAATTGCATTATCTTTACTAGCAACATTTGCTTTAACTGCACCGTTTCCATCAGCAATTAATGCATCCTCAATTAATGCACTAAATTTATTTCCATCAGCATCTTTTTCTTCTAATTTAACTAAGCCTTCAAATGCTCCTCTTGTTCCAGACCCTGATTCTCTACTTATAACTAGAATTTCTTCATCTTTTCCTCCAACTTCATTCCAATTTGTTATAGTTCCTTTAAAAATATCTTTAACTTGTTCTATTGTTAACTTTTCTACTGTATTATTAGGATTTACAGATATCGCAATACCGTCATATGCAATAGTTGTTTCAATTAGATTCCATTCTTTTTCTGCCTCTTTTAAATTTCTTGACGACATACCAATATCTGCACTCTTATCATAAGCAGCTTTTACTCCTGCAGATGAACCTATTCCTTGAACATCAATCTTTACTCCATCATTTAAAGCTGTATATGAATCCGCTAATTTTGTTAAAACAGGTGTCACTGATGTTGATCCAACTATACTTAAATACTTTTCATTTGATCCACCATCATTTGCTTTACTACAACCTGAAAACATCCCTACAACCAAAATTCCTATTAACAATATACTTACCAATTTTCTGCTTATACTTTTCATTTTATTTCTCCTCCTAAATTCATCTTATTAATCCTATATTTTGATTTTAGCAAAAAAAAACAGCCGATATGTTTTCCGACTGTTAACTTATTGTTAACTCTATGTTAAATTGGAATCTGTATAGTAAACTTTGTACCAATTTCTTCTTTGCTTTCAACATTAATCGAACCGTTTAAATTCATCAATGCATGTTTAACTATAGCTAAACCGAGTCCTGTCCCACCAACTATTTTAGATCTTGATTTATCAACTCTGTAAAATCTTTCAAATAACCTATCAAGATGCTTTTCATTTATACCAATTCCTGTATCTTCAATTGTTATATATATTTTTTTATGTTCTTGATATGCTTCAATAATAATTTTTCCGTTTTCTTTATTATATTTTATTGCATTATCTATAAGATTAATTATTATTTGCTTAAACCAATTCACATTACCATCAATACATAATTCCGTATCAATATTTATATTTGTATTTATCTCTATGTCTGTATTTTCAATCTTTATTAACATCATATCAATTACTTCATTTAAAGATTTCAATACTTCTACTTTTTCAATTTCTACATTAATAATTTTTTCAATATCTGATAAAACTAAAATATCTTCAATTAAGTTATTTAATCTTATTGTTTCTATTTCAATAATCCCTAAAAATTTATCTCTTGTTGTTTCATCTTTAACATTACCAAAACGCAAAGTTTCTATAAACCCTTTTATAGAAGTTAATGGCGTTCTTAATTCATGTGATACATTAGCTACAAAATCCTTTCTCATATTCTCAACTTTTTTTATTTTAGTAATATCTTGTATTAATATTATTATTCCGATTTTTTCAGTGTAAAATTCACTTTTATAAATTGAATTTATATTTATAGAATAATATTTTTTTTCAAATAAAATTTCTTTTGTAATATAACTGTTTGTTTTATTACTAAAATAATTTTCTATAACACTATATATTTCATGATTTTGAAATATTTCTATTATTTTTTTATCCATAGCTTCATTTTCTTTTATATGAAATATTTTTTGCGCTTCAGGATTTATAAACAATATTTTTTTTTCATTACTGATTGCAATAATTCCATTAATCATACTATCTAAAGTTGCAGTTAATCTACTATTTACAGTATTTATTTCATTTATTTTCATTTCAATTTCATTACTCATATAATTAAAATTATCAGCTAATACTCTAAATTCATCATTAGAATTTATATAGATTTTTTCACTAAAATTTCCCTTTGATATTCTTTTTGTACCGTTAATTAATTCATTAAGTGGACTTATTAAATACTTACTAAATCGCAATCCAATAATAAGTGCAAAAAATATCCCTACAATCGATGCAATTATATAATTATTAAAAAGATTATTACTAAATATTTCTAATTCATGGATTGGTTTTGATACTCTTATCACTAAAATTTCTCCATTATATTGAATAGGATATGCTATATATATAAAATCTATTCCTAATGTGTCACTGTGTCTAATAATTGTTCCAATTTTTCCATTAAATGCTTCTATTATTTCAAGTCGATCTTTGTGATTATCTAATGTAGTAATATCAGCATCAGAATCTCCAATAACAATACCGTCTTTATCAATAAAAGTAACACGAGATTCAATTAACTTTGAAATCTTAATTGCATCCATTTGAAAATCAAAATTATCATTACTTTCTATATTATTAGCAATCATTTTTGCATAGTTAATCATAGCTTCTTGCAAATTGTTTTTATATTCATTTTCTGAATAATTAATTGATATCATTCCAATAATAACTACTCCAATAAGAAATAATATTGTAAAATTTATAAGTATTTTATTTTTCATAAATCCTCCAAATTTTCGATATCTACTTAATTAAGTACCCAATTCCTCTAACAGTATGAATTATACTATCTTCATTATCAGAATCAAGTTTACTTCTTAAATGCCTTATATGTACATCTACTGTTCTAGTTTCGCCATAGTATTCATATCCCCAAATTTCATCTAAAAGTTGATTTCTAGTAATAGTTTTTCCGCTATTTTCTAATAGTAATTTTAACACTTCAAACTCTTTTAAAGATAATAAAATAATTTTATCATCTTTTATAACTTCATATTTTTCCAAATTTATAATTAAATTTTTATATTTAATTATTTTATTATAATTTTTGCTAATTTCTCTATCACTTCTTCTTAAATGAGCTTTAACTCTTGAAAGAAATTCATTTATAGAAAATGGTTTAGTTATATAATCATCAGCTCCCATTTCAAAACCTACAATTTTATCAATTTCTGAAGTTTTAGCAGTAAGTAAAATTACAGGAATGTTTTTTACTTTTTCATCACTACGTAATTTAGTCAAAACAGAAAGCCCATCTAATTTTGGTACCATAATATCTAAAAGAATTAAATCAGGCATGAACTCATATATTTTTACTAATCCTTCTTCTCCTTGATATGCTATATCTACAATGTAATTATTAGCTTCCAAATTAAATTTAATAAGTTCAACAATATTTACATCATCTTCTATAACAAGAATTTTCTTATTCACGTTACCTCCTAGCTACACAAACTTATATAAGCAATTATAAAGATTTTTCTACTAATAAATCTCGTCCGAATGATAAAGTCAGACTATTATGCACCCTTTACAATTTGTATCTTCATCGCTAGATCTACATATATATTTCTTGTCTTTAATTAATAAGCCACTAATTTAAAACTTTGTTATGTATATCACTCTACATCAAAGAATTTCTATATCCTCGTCTAATAAAACAAAGGGTATTAAGCTCATTTAAAAAATTAACAATTAATAGAAAATATAAACTAAACCGTTAGAGTGAAATCTTTTTCATAATTATCCAGCACATGTTCCATTAGGAACTTTCTTTTCAGGCATTGCTAATACAGGAGTTATTTTATTCTCATATCCTAAATCAAAAAGCATTCCTTCTGATTTAATTCCAAACATTTCTTTTGACTCCATATTTACAACAAATAATGCTTGTTTATTTTCAATTTCTTTTGGATTTTCTCTTTCATTTTTAATACTAGCTAGAATTATTCTTTCAAAATCTCCAAAATCAACAGTTAATTTCATTAAGTCTTTTGATTTTTCAACATCTTCTACTTTAAGTATTTCTCCAACTCTAATATCCAATTTTGCTACATCTTTAAAACTAATATTCTTTTTTACTTTCTTTGATACAAAATCACTCATTTTTTCTCCTCTAATTAAACGAATTTACAACAATTGCTCCACCTATAACTTCATTATTTATATAAAATACAGCAGCTTGCCCTGGTGTTATTGCTCTTTCTACTTTTTCAAAAACAACTTTAATTCTATTTTCATCAATTTTATAAATTGTTGCTTTTGAAGGTTTTGCACTATATCTAATCTTAACATCAACTTTTAGCCTATCAAAATCCTTAATAGATAAAAAATTATACTTTTCTGCAATTAAACCCTTTTTAAATGTATATTCATTTGAACCTACAACAACTTCATTTGTCTCAGGGCGTATTTCAATTACATAAGCAGGTTTACCAAATGAAATTCCTAAACCTCTTCTTTGCCCTATTGTATAATTAAAAATTCCTTTATGCTTGCCTAGAATATTTCCTTTAATGTCAACAAAATTGCCTTCTTTTGCTTTTACATTTAATTCAGTAGTAAGATATTTAACATAATCATCATCTTTAATAAAACAAATATCTTGACTATCTTTTTTCTGTGAAATTTCAATATCTACCTTTTTTGCAATTTCTCGTATCTCCTCTTTTGATTCATAAATACCTAGTGGAAATTTAATATATTTTAATTTTTCTTGATTTAACACATGAAACATATAAGCTTGATCTTTTTTTTCTGCAACGCCTTTTAAAATTTTATATTCATCTGTTTTTTTATCATAATGAACAGTAGAATAATGTCCAGTTGCTAAATAATACGCACCAAATTCATGCGCAGATTTTAATAATTCACCAAATTTAATAAGTCTATTACAAGTAACACATGGATTTGGTGTTTTACCTATTATATATTGATCTTTAAATTCATTTATTATTTCTTTTTTAAACACTTTTCTATAATCTACAACATAATGTTTAATATCCAATTTATCAGCTACTTTTTTCGCATCTTTAATAAATTCAGATTCAATAATATTTCCATTTTCATCATATTCATCAAAAAGTTTCATTGTAATACCAATTACTTCATAACCTTCTTCTTTGAGAATATAAGCTGCTGCTGTTGAATCGACACCACCGCTTAAAGCAATAGCCACTTTATTTTTATCTAAATTTAAATTATCAAATATTCCTTTTGAAATATACTTCTGTCCACTATCTGGAGCAATTACTACAATATTTTTATCTGCATTAATTTTCTTTGAATATTGAATAGCTGCATAAATTGCGGCACCAGAAGAAATTCCTAAAAATAGCCCTTCTTTTTTTACTAATTTTCTAACTGTTTCTATTGCATTTTCATATTTAACTTTAATTATCTCATCATAAATTTTAACATTTAGAAGTTCTGGTATAAAACCTGCTCCGATTCCTTCAATCATATGAATACCAACGTTTTCTCCACTTAATACAGCAGATTTTTCAGGTTCTACTGCAATAATTTTAATATTATCAATTTCTTTTTTTAGTACCTCTCCTACTCCTGAAATAGTACCACCTGTACCAACTCCTGAAATAAAATAATCAATGTTAGCATCCATATCATTAAGCATCTCTTTTGCAGTTCCAATGATATGAGCTTTTTTATTGTTTTCATTTTCAAATTGCTTAAGCATGAAATAATTATCGTTTTTTGATACTATTTCATTTGCTTTTTTAATTGCTCCATTCATACCTTCATCACCAGGAGTAAGTATTATTTCAGCTCCATATGCTTTAATAATATCTATTCTTTCTTTACTCATTGAATCAGGCATTATGATTTTTACTTTATAACCATAATAAGCTCCAATCATAGAAATAGCAATTCCTGTATTTCCACTTGTTGGTTCAACTAAAGTTGAATTTTCATTAATTAATCCTTTTTCAGTAGCGTCTTTTATCATATAAAAAGCTGCCCTATCTTTCACACTTCCACCCGGATTAAATGATTCGAGTTTAACAAAAATATTTGCATTTTCACTCGCTACAATCTTATTTAATTTAATCATGGGGGTATTACCAATTAGTTCCGTGATACTGTTTACATAATTCATTATTATGCCTCCTTAACATTATTGATTCGACTTGTTAAAATTAAGTTTCATCACTAGAAAAAAGTATAATATACATATTGCTAAATAACAAGTCTTTCATTAATTATTTTAATATGTTAACATATAGAGGGTGATAAAAATGAAAGAAAACTTATTTAAAAATAAAATCTCTTCAGGAATAATGGCATTAATTTGTACTGTTTTGTGGGGAAGTGCATTTCCTGTATTAAAAGTTAGTTTTAGAGAATTAAATATTCTACCAATTAATATTTATAGTAAATTATATTTTGCAGGCATTCGTTTTTTTATAGCTGCTTTAGCATTATTTATTGTTACAAAATTTATTTTAAAAATTAATTTTAAAATTGAATTGAAGCATTTTAAACAGCTTTTAATATTAGGCTTTTTCCAAACAACTCTTATGTACTTCTTTTTTTATAATGGCTTAGGATTTACAACTGGCATAAAATCATCAATTATTATGTCATCAAGCAATTTCTTTGTAATTATAATTGCTCATTTCATTTATGAAAACGATAAAATAAATCATCAAAAAATATTTGGGCTTACTACTGGGTTTTTAGGAATAATTTTAATTAATTTTGATAAACTCCCTTTTGATATGACTTTTACATTTAGAGGAGAAGGTTTTTTAATTTTAGGTGCATTAGCAGGCACTTTAGGAACTTTTTTAGGAAAAAATTTAACTGTTAAACTTCACCCAATGGTTGTAACAACTTATCAAATGTTTTTTGGAGCAGTTATTCTACTTGTTTTAGGTAAAGTTGGTATGGGAAAAACAACATTAAATTTTAATACGCTTTCATTTACGCTTTTAATATATGCAGCTTTCATTTCATCTGCAGCTTTTGCAATTTGGTTTACACTTCTAAAATACCATAAAGCTGGAGAAATAACATTATATAGATTTTTAATTCCAGTTTCAGGATCTATTCTTTCAGTAATTTTTTTAGCCGAAGAACATTTTACTGTGAATATCCTCATAGCACTATTTCTTGTTTCAATGGGAATAATATTAATTAATATTTCAAAAACTAAAAAACAGATGTAATATTATTATCATCTGTTTTCCTATAATTATTTTTAATGCTCACAATTATGATCATGATTAGATTCTTCTGAATCTTCTTTTAAATGTTCATGCTCATCACAAATAGAATTAGTTGATTCTAGTTCGTTTTTTAAGTATGTTTCTACAACTTGATCAAGCTCTCCAGAAACACCAACTATTACATCGATATTAAAAGAATTAAAGATATCTTGTGCTCTTTGACCCATTCCACCAGCTACTATTACATTTACATTATTATCGGATAGAAATTGTGGTAATACACCCGTTTGATGTGTTGGACTTTCTAAAAATTCTTTTTTACTTACCTTATTGTCATTAATTGTATATACAGTGAAACCATCACAATGTCCAAAATGACCAGAAACCTGGTCTGATACTGTAGCAATTGCCATTCTCATATTTTTCCTCCTATATGTTTGTTAAATTTTTATTGCACTAACATTATAATATAACTTTATAATTAAAACAATTATAATTAATAAATAATTCGTGATTCGATTAAATTAGTTTCTTCTTCAGAAATAATTTCAATTGAAAAACTATCATTTTTGTCTATAATAAGTACATCAAATGTATTTAATAGTTCTCCATTAATAAAACATGTTCCTTCATAACAATAAAACACAAGAATTTCATTAGTTTTTTTAGTTGTATTATATTTACCACATATTTTTCTTAGTTTAATATTACCATTTAAACTTTTATTCATGATTAAATTAAAATCAGTTACTTTTCCTTTACTGTGAGTTTCCCACTCTCCACTAAATTCATCTATATCAAATTGTTTTAAATTGATACTATGATGATTAATATGCTCAATAAAAAGTTCTCCTTCTAGGATCATAAGGACCCTATTATAATTTGGTAAACTAGTGAATGTTGATTCAGAAACTTCAACAGTAGCAGAACTAATTCTAAAATCAAAATCTCTATTTTCATATAATTTATTTTCAGGAAAAATATAAAGTTCTTTAGTTCTTCCACCAGACCAATTTTTAGTAATTAAATTTTCACTTTTAATAAGTTTCATAATCACATACCTTAAATTATTATAATATTATAAGTTTTCTTTCTTCACCTTCATTAAATGCTTTTTCAAGTAATTCAGTTTTTTCAACTAAAATATCAAGTTCTTCTTTTAAAGTTTCCTTTTTAGCTAGAATTGAAACAAATTTTTTAGTAATTCTATTAACATTACCACCAAATACTCTTGTCATGACAACATTTACATTCTTATTTTTAAGCATTTGAGTAATGTTTTTTGCTTTTTTAGGATCAGCATGCATTTCTTCTTCTTCAGTTGTATTATCAATTGTTTCAATCAACTCATATCCGTTTGAATTAAGTTTGTAAATACAGTAATACTCTGCATCGCCAAAATGTTCATCCATAAAATTTACTTTGTCATCTGTTGCACACGCTACTATAAATTCCATTTTATTCTCCCTCAATTACTTTTAAAATATTTTGATACATTTCGTTTATTGCAATTGCCGCTTTTGAATCTTTATATTCAATTACAGGTCTTAAATTATTAACTGCTTCGTTTACAGTAGTATCAAATGGTATTTTCCCAACTATTTTAATACCTAGTCTTTCACATTCTTTTTCTATTTTTATTGCAACCTCTTCATTAATATCATATTTATTAATTACTGCTAGAGGAATTGAATCAAAATTTGCAACAATTTCATAAACTCTTTTCATATCCTCAAAACCAGATTGAGTTGGTTCAGTAACAATTAAAGAATGATTACTACCAGTAACACTAGCCATAACCGCACAGCCAATTCCAGGAGAACCATCAATTAAAGTTTCAGTATTTTCAGTTTTTCCAACACGTCTTACTTCAGTAACAAGTTTTCCAGAACCTTCAGCACCAGGAATCATTTTAGAAGTAACAAGTTTTCCAACTTTAGTATCTTTTTTTATTACATCTCCAGTAACTTCTTTAATTAATTTAATTGCATCTAAATGACAATTAACAACGCATGCATTACATCCTTCGCATTTTAAATTATTAACTATATATTTTGAATTTACAATATCTACAGCATCATATCTACAAACATCTTTACAGCCACCACATTGATCACACATTGCTTGATCAATTAAAGCAACTTTTGCTCCAACATATTTTGATTGCTCTATAGTTTCTCCTTCAAGAATAATTCCTAAATTTGAAGCATCAACATCACAATCAGCCTTAACAATTTCTTTATCAACTAAATGAGCTAAAGAAGCTGTTATTGTAGTTTTTCCTGTTCCACCTTTTCCACTAATAACTGTAAGAGAAAACTCGTTTTTACTAACTCCTGAAGTGTTTATTATATTAAAATCGCTCATTATTATCAACTCTCTTAATTATATCTTCGCTTAATTTTTTAAAGCGTTCATAAAATTCTTCATCTTCAATCATCATTTTACCTTCTGAATAAAGTCTTGCAGCTTTCATTGAATAAGGTATTTTACCTATCAAATCAATATTCTCACTTTTAAGATAATCAGTAATAATATGGTCATCTTGTGAAGATCTATTAATTACTATACCAAATGGTATTTTCATTTCTCTTACAACATATACTGCCATTTTTAAATCACTTAATCCAAATCTTGTTGGTTCTGTAACTAAAACAGCAAAATCCATATCTTCAAGCGTTTCAACTACAGTACAACTAGTTCCTGGCGGAGAATCGATAATATTATTTTCTTCTTTATTGATTAATTTTTTAACATCTTTTATAACCGGAACAGCTAGTGGCTCTTTAACATTTAAAATACCACGAACAAATTTAGCTTTTTCATAAGTTCCAACTTCAACTTTCCCTAAAGTTCTTTTAACTTCAGTAATCGCATCATATTTACAACTTAAAGAACAAGTACCACATCCATGACATAATTCATTAAACACCATAATTTTCTTACCAGTGTTTACTAATGCACCAAATTGGCAATTTCTAACACAAGCATTACATAAAGTACATTTGTCTTCATTTATTACAGGATTTAATACCCCTGAATCAATAGTTTCATTTATAACAGGCTTCAAAAAAATATGACCGTTTGGTTCCTCAACATCACAATCAAAATAATTAAACCCATTTAAATATGCAATGTTTGTAGAAACAGTAGTTTTACCTGTACCACCTTTACCACTTAAAAAAACAATATTCATACTACACCTATTAATTTCCTGCGTGTGAAGGACCTGCACCATTTATAGGTTCTAATTTATCATTCAAATAATTTTCAACATTTTCTTCAAGTGTTTTTCCACTAATTCTATAAGATTTAATATCAGTATTTTCGATTACAGCTAATGCTCTAGGTCCTAAGTTTCCCGTAATTACTACATCAACACCTAAATCAATTGCAATTTGTGCAGCTTTTGGACCTGCACCATGTGCACCATCTTTTGCGCTATTATCAGCAAAAGTATACTCTTTTAAGTCTGTATCATATATTGCATAGTACTCAGCTCTGCCAAATCTATTGTCAACATCAGCACCTACAGTTTTTGTTTTTGAACCTAATAAAATTTTCATTATTTTCTCCTTTTAATTTTCATGTTTTTCATAAATTATATTATTTTCCTCATCAGAAAAAATTAAATCTTTATTTAATATAATGCTCTCAGCAATTTTTTTTCTTGCTGATTTGTAAATCCGCTGAAAAGTACTTCTTCCAACCTGCATTTTTTTTGCGCATTCTTCCTGAGTCAGATTTTCAATATCCATTAAACGTATACTTTCATACTCATCTAATTTAAGTAGTATTTTTTCTACGCCTTTGTAGCCTTTAGGGCCATATCTCTTATATAAAGGACGACTTCCAATACATCTATTTTTCGTAGGTCTTGGCATCAGCACTCCTTTTCATTTCGCATTCCTTGCAAATACCACAAAATCTTAAAGTATGGTTCTTTACAATAAATCCATAATCTTCATAAATTTTCTTTTCTAAATCCTCTAAATAATCAAATCCAACTTCAATTATTTTTCCACATTCAGAACATATCAAATGATGGTGATTATGTTTGTTTTCTAAAGAAAGTTCATAATAATCATTATCTCCAAAGTTAATTTTTCTTAAAATGTCCAGACTTAAAAAAAGTTTTATCGCTCTATAAACTGTTGATTGACCAATAGTAGGATCTTCAACAAGATGACAAATATCTTTAATTGTTAAGTGATTATCATTTTTAATTATTAAATTCAGGATATATTCTCTTTGAGAAGTTAGTAAATATCCTTTATCCTTTAATCTTTTAATTACAATTTCTTTTTCAATTTTGCTATCCAAATTATCAACCTCCTTTTTAACATATACCCATTATACAACTAGTGAGAATCAATGTCAATTATTAATTGATAACTATTCTCATATAATGTTATAAAATTTCTTTAATTATTCTCTCAGCGTTCTTATACCAAATCTTATCAATTTTATCTTCAGAATATCCTTCTTTCATTAATCTATCTTTTAGTAAATACATCTTAGAAATATCTTTAATTTCAAGATTTCCATGAATACCATCAAAATCAGTACCAATAGCCATTGATTCAATACCAGCAACATTAACTATATGATTTATATGTTTAATCATGTAATCTATAGACGAAACATTACTTTTATCTATAAATGGAGGACAAAAATTAAGACCTGTTATTCCACCTTTATTACCTAATATTTTTAACATATCATCAGTTAGATTTCTTGGATTATTTGCTATTTCTCTAGCATTCGAATGACTTGCTATAAAAGGTTTTTTTGATATTTCATTTACATCATAAAAGCCTTTATCTGATAAATGAGAAACATCTATTATAATTCCTTTATCATTCATCATTTCAACAACATTTTTTCCGAAATCAGTTAATCCTTTATCATGGAATCCTTTTAAATTAGGATGACCTATTGAATTTTTAAAATTCCATGTTAAAGTAATAAGTCTAATACCTAATTCATATAATTCACTAAGCTTTTCTATATCATTTCCTATTATTCCACCCTCTTCAACTGTAAGAAAAGCAGAAATTTTTTTATTTTTTTTCATTTCTTTAAAACTTCTTACATGTATAATTTCATTTTTATTTTCTTTTATTTCTTTTTCAAATCTAGCAAATAAATTTTCAAAATGATTCCATGGATTTTCATGCTCGTCTAATTTTACGAAAAGAGCAAAGAATTGAGCCATTGAACCGTTCTCTTTTAATTTTTCAATATCAACACTAAAATTGTTTTTCTTTAAGTTTATGCCATTTCCTAATTTTTCTAAAACCGAAATAGTATCGCAATGTAAATCTATCATTCCATCATCTCCTATAATATACAAAAAAAGATAGCATAGGCTATCTCTATTTACTTGAACTTGAACAAGGTCTATTAAAGAACGAATCAATTTCCACTTTAAAAGCAGATATTGCTTCTTGATTATTTTTATTAAACATTTTCAATTTAATAAATTCCTCTTTATCTAGTTCTTTAATATCTAATTTTCTATAAAATTCATAATTTTCATTTGTAACTAATATAGTTCCAAAATCAATATCATTTACTAACATATGATTTAATGTTGATCGATAGAGACCATCTCTATAATTAATATCTAGAAAAGGAATATCATAGCCCATAAAAGTAATTAAACCAAATTCATTTTCTATATTTTCATAAATTGACAAACCAATTATTTTATTATTTTCGCGCATAATCAAAGTAGTTTTAATATGATTATTAAGATACTCTCTATCTAAATCGTATTTTTTTATAATTTTATCTATATTAATCAAATCATCATTTATTATCTGCTTTATACTAATCATTTTCATCTTCTCCTTTTTTTAAATTAAAAGATGATAAAAATTCAAAATTATGAAAATCATCAATTTTAGGTAAATCCTTAATACTTTCAAAACCAAAACCTTTTAAAAACATTTCTGTAGTTGAATATGTATTTGGAGTTCCAATTGTCTCAAGTCTACCAGATATGTATATTAAATCTCGATTTAATAAATTAGTTATTAGATTTCCTGATCTAACACCTCTAATGCTTTCAATATCTATTCTAGTCACTGGTTGCTTATATGCAATTATTGCTAAAACTTCCAATGAAGATTCAGACAATCCTTTTGATGTACTTTTTTTACAAAATTCTTCAATATATTTATGATTTTTTTTACTTGATCCAAGTTGATATTTATTATTTACTTCAATTAATCTTATCCCTCTATCGTTTTTAATATAATCCTGATTTAGCTCTTTTAAACAAAAGTCAATATCGTTTTTTTCCACATCAATAGTCTTAGCTAATCTATATATACTTATAGGTTCAGAATATACAAATAAAAGCGATTCAATTATTGACTTTATCTCTTTATTTTGCATTATTCACCTCTTCTTTCAATTATAATATCATCAAAATGATATTCTTGTACCACAGTAATAATATTTAACTTAAGGAGTTCGAGTAACGCCATAAACGTTACTATAACTTCATTTTTCACAATTCTTTCACTAAATAATGAAACAAAATTTATTCTAGCTTCTTTCTGAAGTTTTTCTTCAATATACGCTATTTTATCTTCTACAGTAAATACTTCTCTTTTAACTGTTTCAAAATAATTTTCACGTTTCCTATCAGTCTTATCTATATTTTTAAGTACTCTTTTTATTGCATTTACAATTAGATCCTTTTCTAGATTTTTATTCAACTCTTCAATTGGAACCTTTTTAATAAATGGAGTTAAATCTTCCTGTGTTTTAAAGTAAATTCTTCCAAAGTCATTATACCTTTCCTCTAAGAGGCCAGCTGCGTTTTTATACATCTTATATTCTAATAATTTAGAAACTAGTGATTCCATTGGGTTATTACTAGCATCTTTAAATTCATCACCCTCAAATATCGGATCAGGCAATAGCATTTTTGATTTAATTTCCAATAGTTCTGATGCCATTAAAATAAATTCGCTTGATATTTCTATATCAACTTCATCCATTTTAGAAATATAATCTAAATATTGTTCAGTTATTTCTAAAATTGGTATTTCAGTAATTTCAACTTCATGCTTAGCTATCAAAGCTAAAAGTAAATCCAAAGGTCCTTCAAATTCATTAAGTTTATAAGTATAATTCATATTATCACCATTAAATAGTTTATAATTTACGTGAAAATTTAAAAATGAATTGCTTTAAAAAGCAATTCATTTCAATTTCACTAAAATTTTGAACCTTCTTCTTTTAAATCATTTTCTAATTTTACTAATTCTTCATCAATATCTTCTAATTCTGTTAAGTTTTGAGCTAAAAATTCATTTTCAACAAACGCTTCTTTATTGTTATAAACTAATTCACCCATTTCCTTAATTTTCTTGTTTTTCTTTAATTTAGCCTGTTCAATGTTTTTCTTAATAATTGCCATGCCACCAGCAACTTTTGCACCATCTACAGCACTATCAAGCCCTTTTTTCACTTTATCCATAAAACCCATAAACTCACCAGCCTTTCTAATATTTTATCTGACAACTCACCTATGAGTTAATTATATAACTATAAATTATAAAAGTAAATATTAGTTTTCTTTTACTTTAATTTTTGTAATTCTTCTAAATCTTTTAATAATTTATGATTCTTCAATTCTTCAAATCTTTCATTATTAATTAATCCTGCAACGCCGAATAAACTCATTTGATCTTCAACTACATAATTTGTAGTTTCATCAGGAATATTGAAAGTTAATTCTTCATTTATTGAATTATAATCTTCACTTATAGTAATAAAGTCAAAATCAAATTTCACTCTTTTTAAACCGTCTTTAAAATAATATGAAACAACTAAATTATAATTATCTAATAATTTACTGTTTTCATCTTCTGACGTAAGTACTTTATCGATTTCTGTTTCAATTTCTTTCAAACTTGAATTAAATTCTTCTAAATAAGTATCATAATCTAACATTTCAGTATTACTAAAACTTTTCATATTTTCATATTGCAAATTCATTAATTCGTTTAATTTAGAAATAAATTCTTCATCATTTAAAAACACTTTTACTAGTTCAAGAGCTTCTCTATAAGTCATAGTATATTTCACTTCATTAGTTTTAATTTCTTTTTCCTCAAAATTAATATTAGATTCAATAACTTCTGGCTCTTTAGTATTTTCATTTACAATCCTATCAATAATAGGATAAAACTCTTTAGCTTTCTTTTGCTGTGAAATTGTCTGATCTTTTATATATTTAGGAAAATCTAATGTTTGATCTAATCCACCTTGCTCAGCTAACATTTCACTTAAAAAATCAAATTTTACAATAACACCTTGTTTTAATAGATTTGGTTCATTAAAATAAATATAATTATCATTTAAAAACATATCTATTGCTACAAAATTTAAATCTTCATAATTAACTGCCATATTCATATCCATTATCATTTTTTCCATATCCACTTTTTGATGAAATTTTAAATCCATATTTGCTAATATTTGTGTTGCTTTTTGAATATCTTCAATTGTTAATTTGTTTTCTGTATCTAATTTGGCTAATTCTAATATTTTAGTATCAAGGTTATCGCCAAATTTTATAGTAGATGTTGTTTCTGTTGTTTTTGCATTTTGCATAAGAAGCATCGCTTCATCCATCTCTTTTTCATAATCAAACTTATCTCCACAGCCTACCATACTTAATACTAGAACACCAATAAATACTATTGCAAATATTTTCTTTTTCATAATTTTTTCTCCTTTTTTAATCATAAGATAATATTAACATAAATATAGTATCTATACAATTGTTTTATTGTGAATATTTTATCACAAGTTTGAAATTCTACAATAAAAAATCTCCAAATTAATGAAGATTTTTTAATTTAAAACTCATCTATACCATCCATTGTAACAACAGCTTTTATAAGTTTTTTCTCGCTTACTTTATTTTTTGAAATAGTAATGTTTTTAAAGAATCTGTTTTCTACAGTTTTTATTACTTCTTCATCTTTATTAGTATGGAAAACTGCAATTATATCACCTTTTTTAACTTCATCTCCAACTTTCTTCCTTATTAATATTCCAGCTGATAAATCAATATCACTTTCTTTTGTTTCCCTTCCAGCTCCTAGCATCATAGCACATATACCAATTTCATCTGCAATCATTTTCTCAATATAACCGTCAACATCTGATTTCACTTCATAAATATTTTTAGATTTAGGAAGTAAATCAATATTTTCAATAACAGATACATCTCCGCCTTGAATACTTACAAACTCTTTAAATTTTTCAAAAGCTTCTCCACTTTCAATTTTTTCAATTAGAAGTTTCTCGCCCTCTTCAAAAGTTTTAACTCTACCAGCTAATAATAACATTTTGCCACCTAGATTTAAACAAAGTTCAGTAAGATCTTTTGGTCCTTTATTATTTAAAGTATCAATTGCTTCAATAACTTCTAAAGAATTACCTATTGCATATCCTAAAGGCTGGTCCATATCAGTAATTAAGGCTATTGTATTTCTTCCCATTAAACTTCCAATTTCCACCATAGTTTTACTTAATTCTTTTGCTCCTTCTATATCGTGAATAAATGCTCCAGAACCAACTTTTACATCAAGCACAATTGCATCTGCACCGGAAGCAAGTTTTTTACTCATAATACTTGAAGCAATTAAACTAATATTGTCAACAGTACCAGTTACATCTCTTAATGCATATAATTTTTTATCAGCAGGAGCAATATTTTTTGTTTGCCCAACAACAGCTATTTTATTGTTATTTACATTATTAGTAAACTCATCAATAGATAGTCCAATTCTAAAATCTTTAATTGATTCCAACTTATCTAGCGTTCCACCTGTATGGCCTAAACCTCTTCCAGACATTTTAGCTACTGGAACACCACATGAAGCAATAAGAGGTGCTAATACTAAAGTTGTTGTATCACCAACTCCACCAGTTGAATGCTTATCCACTTTAATACCTTCAATAGCAGTTAAATCTATAACATCACCTGAATGCATCATTGCTTTTGTCAAATCAACTGTTTCTCTCATATTCATTTTTTTAAAGAAAATCGCCATTAAAAGTGCTGATGCTTGGTAATCTTCAACATCACCTGAAGTATATTTTTCTATAAAATAATTTATTTCTTCAGTACTTAATTCTTCACCATTTCTTTTTTTTATTATTAAGTCATACATTCTCATAACATCACCTACATAACTTCAATTATTCCGTTAACCAATTTAACGAATTCATTTCTTACTTTGTCTGCAGTTTCAATAACTTCTTCATGATTTAAAGGTTGATCTAAAATACCAGCTGCCATGTTTGTAATACAAGAAATACCTGCTACTTCCATTCCAGCATGCGCAGCAACGATTGCTTCAGGAGCAGTAGACATTCCAACTGCATCTGCACCAAGAACTCTAGCCATTCGAATTTCTGCAGGTGTTTCATAAACCGGTCCTGTATTAAACATATATACACCTTCTTGTATTCCTATGCTTAATGATTTTGCAACTTCTTTTATTTTTAATCTAATTTCTTTTTTATAAATATTTGATGCATCAGGGAACCTTGCACCAAGCTCGTTGTAATTAGCTCCCATTAGAGGATTGTCTCCTGAGAAATTAATATGATCACTGATTACCATTAAATCACCAGGCTTATAATTTGTATTTACTCCACCTGCAGCATTTGTTAAAATTAATTTTTCAACTCCAATAGCTTTCATTAATCTTACTGGAAAAGTAATTTCTTTCATTGAATAACCTTCATAGAAATGAAATCTTCCTTGCATAGCAATTACTTCTTTACCATTTAATTGGCCAACTACAAATTGACCTGCATGTCCTTCTACAGTAGACTTGAGAAAATATGGCACATCATCATATTTTATAATTGTTGGATTTTCTATTTCATTTGCCATTACACCAAGACCAGAACCTAATATTAAACCAATTTCAGGCTTAGAATTTAAACGAGTTTTTAAATATTCTTTTGCTTCTTCTATTTTTTTTAACATATCATTCATTATTATCCCCTTTTTAAAATTAAATTCTTAAAACTTTCTCCGTTTTCAACACCATCTATATCCAAAATATCTGCAATAGTTTTTGCAATGTCTGCAAAACTATTTCTAGTACCAATATTTGCTCCTGCTATTACTTGTTTTCCATATATAAGCGCTGGTATATGTTCTCTTGTATGATCAGTACCTGTGTATGTCGGGTCATTTCCATGATCAGCAGTAAAAATTATTATATCATCATCTTTTAAAGCACCTAATATTTCAGGAACTCTTGCATCAAATTCTTCCAAAGCGTTTTGATAACCTTTTACATTTCTCCTATGTCCAAATTTAGCATCAAAATCAACTAAATTTGTAAATATAATACCTTTTGTATCTCTTTTTAAATATTCAATTGTTTTATCAATACCATCCATATTGCTGACAGTGTGGTCTGATTTTGTAATACCTTCACCATCAAAAATATCAACAATTTTTCCAACAGCTTCGACATCTAATCCCTTTTCTTTTGCAAAATCAAGTACAGTTTTTCCAAAAGGCTTTATTGAATAATCATGTCTATTTGGAGTTCTTTCAAAACTGTTTTTATCTTTTCCAATAAACGGTCTTGCAATTACTCTTGCAACTTGATTTTCACCCATTAACATTTTTCTTGCAATTAAACAAATATCATATAATTCTTCAATAGGAACTATATCTTCATGTGCTGCAACTTGAAAAACACTATCCGCAGAAGTATACACAATTAAATCGCCAGTTTTCATATGTTCTTCACCAAGCTCTTCTAAAATTGCTGTTCCAGATGCTGGCCTATTACATATAACTTTTCTACCAGTTTTTCTTTCAAATTCTTCAATTATAAAATCTGGAAATCCATTCGGAAAAGTTTTAAATGGCTCAGTATTATGAAGCCCTGCAATTTCCCAATGTCCGGTAGTTGTATCTTTTCCATTAGAGAATTCCTTTAATCTTCCATATGCACCTATTGGATTTTCACACCCAGGTATTGCATCAAGTCCTGGAAGATTTCCAACACCTAATTTAATCATATTTTCAATTTTAAAATTTTCTGCATTCTCAGCAATATGTCCTAAAGTATTTACATTAACATCTCCAAATTCTTTTGCATCAGGCAATTCACCTACACCTACACTATCTAATACAAATATTACAACTCTATTTACCATAATTTTCCTCCTTATTTATAAATTCTTAACAATTTATTTATTTTATAAGATTTATTTAGTATATCTATCGATAAATTAATTGATAATTTCTCATTATATAATTTAATAAACTTCCAAACTGATTGTCTTGAAAGTTTATTGCCATTTTTGTTTTTAAACAAATAATCGTTTTTTTCACAACTATAACTCTTTAAAAATTTCATTATTTCAATATTTAATGATATATCTTTGCTTTTAATTTTTAAAAATTGAAAATCATCGTAAAAGTTATTTTCTTTAAGTAATAATATTTCATTTAATTTAAGTTCTGTGAAAAATAAAAAACAAAGAATCAATATATTTCTTTCGGTATTATCAAAATTTGATTCAATTAAATGAATTAATTTATCAAATTCATCATAAGATATAATAGTTCTATTTTCTTTTAAAGCATTTTTTAAATGTTTTACTTTAATCACATTATCTATATACCCATTTTCAAACAAATAAAATAAATAGTTATTAATAATCGAAATATATTTATTAATAGATGCAACTTTATAATTTTCATTCTCTAAATAAATGATGAAACTTTCAATTATTCTTTTGTTTATCTTTTTAAATTCATTTTCATCAATGTATTCATATAATAATGAAACAGTTTTTTTATATTCTTTTTTTGAAAGAACAGATAAATTTTCTTTAGCTAAAATAAATTCTTCAACATAACCTGTCACGATATCCTCCTATTATATTCCCTAAAGATAATAAGTAATATATATATTAACATTTTTTATAAAAAAATAACAAGTTGATTTCACACTATACCTTATTTATTAGCAAATCACTTATTATTTTAGTAAATATCTACAATACTATATAGATTTTTTTATTAACTCATTAGCACTTTCTAATGATGATTTTGTAATAATATTTCCGCTTATAAGTTTTGCAATTTCACTAGTTTTTCCTTTTTCATCAAGAATAGCAACTTTGGAAATTGTTTTATTATCATCTACTATTTTCTCAACTGCTATATGATGATCTGAAAATGCTGCAATTTGAGGTAAATGAGTAATAGTAATAACTTGTAATTCCTTCGAAATTTTTTTAAGTTTTTTACCAACAATATTTGCAGTAAAACCACTTATCCCCGTATCAACTTCATCAAAAATTAATGTGGGAATTTTATTAATGTTTTTAGTTATAAGTTTTATAGCTAGCATTATTCTAGAAAGTTCTCCACCACTAACAATATCTTTCAACGGTCTAAATGGCTGACCTTTATTTGTTGATATTAAAAACTCTACATTATCAACACCATTTGATGAAATTTCAGATTTTTCTTTAATACTTACTTTTATATTAGAATCTTTCATATTTAATTCCATAAATTCATTCTTTAATTTTCTTTCAAATATAATTGCATTATCAATACGAATTTCTGTAATAATAGAAGATTTCTTTTTATATTCACTCATTAAATTATCATTATTTTTTTCAAGTTCAATAATTTTTTCATCTATTTTATCATATTTCAATAATTTAATTTGAAGCTCATTTTTATAATTCATTAATATTTCATAAGAATTGCCGTATTTCTTCATAATCAAATTTATTGCATTAATCCTAGTTTCAACTTCATTTAATCTATATTCATTATATTCAATATTATAGAAATAATCTTGCATTTTCTGTATTATTGCTTCAGACATAAATAGAATTTCACTTATTTCACTGTTTATATCTTTTAATTCCTTATCATATTCTTCTATTGATTTTAAATTATAATTAATATCTTGAAGCATTTCATAAATTTTATTTTCAGATTTCAAATCATTAATTGAATTACCAACAATTTCTTTAATGTTTTCTAAATTAGAAAGATATTTGTATTCATTTTCAAGTGCTTCTAATTCATTTTCTTTTAAATTAAGTTCATTAAGCTCATTTAACTGAAATTTAATAAAATCTATTTCTCGATCTTTAAGTTTATTAGTTTCTTTTAATTTTTTAAGCTTATTACCATTACTAATAATATTATTATATACCTCGTTAATTTCAGTCAAATGATTTTTAATATTATCATAATCAACACTATCTAAATAATCAATATGATTTAAAGTGTTTAATAAAACTTGGTGTTCATGTTGTCCATGATAATCAATAAAGTAATAACTTAAATTTTTAATTAATTTCACAGTAACTCTTCTACCGTTAATACGCGTTGTGCTACTGTTATTTCTAGTTATTTCTCTAGTAATGATTATTTTATTATCTTCTGATTCAATTCCGTTATCACGTAAAAACAATTCAATTTTATTATTAATAGAAAATGTTCCTTCAATAATTGCTGAATCAGAAAAATCACCAATATAATCAGATTTGGCACTATCACCTATTAAAACATTAATCGCCCGAAGTATTATTGATTTACCCGCTCCAGTTTCACCAGTAATAATATTCAAACCTTTACCAAAATTTATACTTTCTTCCTTTATCAAAATAAAATTTTTAATATAAATTTCTTCTATCATAATTACTCCAATAATCCTTTAAAATAATTAGTTAATTCAATAGCATCTTCTTCAGTTCTAGCAAGAAGAAATATTGTATCATCACCAGCAATAGTTCCAACAATTTTATTATTTGCTAAAGCATCTACTGCAGCTGCTGCTGCATTAGCTGATCCTTCCAAAGTATGAAATACAACAAAATAATGTGTATAATCTACATCAAGAACAGCATTTCTAAACATTTTCATAAACCTATCACTTACAAGTTGCGAACTTTCACTTGATTTTGAATATTTATAATTACCATTTGTTGATAATATTTTTACAAGTCTTAATTCTTTAATATCTCTACTAACAGTAGCTTGAGTTACATTACATCCTTTATCTTTTAGAAGTCTTGCTAATTCCTGTTGAGTTTCTACTTCATATTCTTTAATAATTTCAATGATTTTTGAATGTCTCGAATATTTCATATTTTCCCCCTATTTTTGTATGAATTCAATTATTCTACTTGATAAAGAATCAACGTCTAAATTATTAATTCTGAAAAGTTCTAAAGTATCTCCATGTTCAACAAAATTATCTTCAAAACCTAAATTCAAAATTTTAAAATTGTTACCTATCTTTTGATTAACAAGGCTTCCAAACCCACCATTAATCATATTATCTTCAATTGTAATAATTGAAGCGTTTTCGCTAAGATCAGTTATTAATTTGTCAAAATTAAAAGGTTTAATAACTCTTACGTTAATTAATTTTATACTATAACCTTTCTCTTTAAATACTTTATCAACTATTTTTATTGAAGTTTCAACCATTTTGCCAACAGCAAGTATAACAATATCTTTACCTTCTCTTAAAATTTCATAATTTGTAATTAAATTTAAAGATTCATTAATTTCTGCAACTTGACCTCTTGGATATCTAATTGCAATAGGTCCATCATTATATGTTGATGCAAAATTAAGCATTCTTTTTAATTCAAACCCATCTTTAGGTGCCATTATCATCATATTAGGAATTGAAGAAAGGTATGAAATATCAAATAAACCATGATGTGTTTCTCCATCTTCTCCAACAATACCAGCCCTATCAATACAAAATACTACTGGTAATTTTTGTATACATACATCATGTAATATTTGATCATATGCACGTTGTAAAAAAGTTGAATATATAGCAATAAAAGGTTTCTTATTAGAAATTGCTAAACCTGCAGCCATTGTTACGGCATTTTGCTCTGCAATTCCAACATCTATAAAACGCTTAGGAATTTCATTTCTAAATTTATTTAATCCTGTACCATCACTCATCGCAGCTGTAATAGCAAAGATTTTATCATTATCCTTAGCCAATTCAACTATTTTATCTCCAAAAACATTTGAATAAGTAGGTTTTTTTAATTTTTTTTCTTCATTACCATTTAAATTAAATTTCCCCACACCATGAAATTTTGAAGGATTTCTTTCTGCAGGTGCATAACCTTTTCCTTTTTTAGTAATTGCATGCACAATTACAGGACCATCTGTATTTTTTGCTTTCTCAAATACATTTACTAGATTTTCAATATTATGTCCATCCACTGGCCCAAAATAAGTAAATCCCATCTCTTCAAAAATCATATTAGGTAAAAGAAAATATTTTAAACTATTTTTTAATTTCGAAACCCTAAATTCAATTTTATTTCCAAATTTAGGTATTTTATTAATAATTTTTTTTGTATCCTTTTTAACATTTTCATAGACAGCACAAGTTCTTAAACTAGATAAGCTTTTAGAGATTGCTCCAACATTTTTACTAATAGACATACCATTATCATTTAAAACAATAATAACTTTTTCCTGAGATTGACCTAAATAATTAATTGCTTCAAAAGCCATTCCACCTGTCATAGAACCATCTCCAATAACAGGTATTATATCATAATCATCATTATCAAAATCCCTTGCTTTAGCCATTCCAATTGCTGAAGATATTGATGTAGAACTATGTCCTGCTTGAAAAATATCATGTTTACTTTCTTTTCTTTTTATAAATCCACTCATACCATCTAATTTTCTTAAATCATCGAATCCATTTTTTCTTCCAGTTAATACTTTATGAGGATAACATTGATGTCCAACATCCCAAATTATTTTATCTATAGGCGAATTAAAAACATAATGAAGCGCAATAGTAAGTTCAACTACTCCTAAATTAGAAGATAAGTGACCTCCAGTATTTGAAACATTATGCAATAAAAAATCTCTTAATTCTATTCCTAATCTATTCAATTCCTTATATGATTTGTTTTTAATATCCTTCGGACAATTTACTTCATTTAATATTTTATACATATATACCTCTATTCTACAATTTTCAGTTTTAAAACTTTATCAATTAAACAAATTAATTTTCCAGCTTTTTGAACAACCATTTTCGAATGACTTATTCCAACAATTTTCCCAATAGCTTTACCACCTACTGTCAATGAAGCAATTAAACCAGTCAACATTACAGAAAGAGTGCTTTTTTCAAAAAAAGGTATATCATATTGCATTATTTTAGTAATAATAATAGCTCCAGCAGCCCCACTTACAATACCTGCAATATCACCAATAACATCATTACAAAAATTAGCTACCATACTTGCATTTTTTATTAAATAAATTGAATGTTTTGCAGCTTTTACTTTTTGAGATGCCATTGAATTAAAAGGTTCTATTTTAGCTGCTGCAACTGCAATGCCAATAGTATCAAAAAATATTCCTACAAATATTATTAATACTAATAATATTATTGCCATAAATAAATTTGTACTTCTTAAAGTTGTATCAGCAAAAATACTCATAAAAACAGCTAAAATAAAAGTAATTATTATAATTTTAAATATCCAAATATTGCTTTTTTTCATTTTTAGCTCCTTTTATAAATAGTTGCGTGATATTGGTTAATGTTAATTTTACAACTTAGGTCCGGTAGGATTTCCCCAATCAAGTACTAATTCGTCACCGAATTAACCGTTTCCATTTAAACTCGATCTACACCGGATCGCCACTCAGTTTGTACTTCAATCCATTAACCAACTTTTATAAAAAATAGTCTAGAGGATTTCCCACACACTATATTATTTCCTACCCTCTTTTGCAGTTTGGTTTCAAACATCCACCTTTTCCACTCAAGGCAGGCTACACTAAGTCGAATCCAAATAAATAGTTCAACAAAGGTATACTTGCATAAATGCAAGCCTCCGCGGAATTAGGGGTAGTCGCACATGCCATTGTGAAATGCCCTAATCCCTTTTTCCCAGAACAAGCCCCCGACTGGGCGTCGAAAGCCTATTACAGGAACTTCATCGATATGCCCTTAAACGAATTTTTAGCCCCGTCTTCGAAAATAATATATATGACTAGAATACTACATCACGCAACATTCATAAAAAATGTCAAAGACATTTCTTATAACTAATTAAAATTTCTTTAATTTCTTCTATTAAATATATATTCTGTTAAATCGTAAATAAATTTATTTTCTATATCTATTTCATCAAGAAGTTGAAAACTTCTTCTTTTTAATCTTTCTAATTTATTTTTAGTTCTTTCAATTCCCATAAAATTAATATATGTGTTTTTTTCATTTCTATAATCGCTGTCAATTGATTTGCCAAGTGTTTTTTCATCAACAGTTGCTTCTAGTAGATCATCTTTCAATTGAAAAGCAATTCCTATATTATCAGAATATTCTTCTAAAAGATTTATTATTTTATCAGATTGATTCGAAATCAAGCCGGCAGTTACTATTGAAGCTCTAATTAATTTTCCGGTTTTATTTTCGTTTATAAACTCAAGATTTTCAAGAGTGTCATTCTTTTTAGCAAGCTCTACATCTGCAACTTGCCCTATAATCATTCCTTCTTTCCCTGCGGAATCCGCTAAATATTTACAAGCTTTTAAAACATTTATTGAAAAATTTTCAGATAAATATGAAAAAGATGTTTCATACGCTTGATTAAGAAGCGCATCACCAGTTAAAATAGCAGTTGCTTCATTAAATTTAATATGTGAAGTAGCTCGACTTCTTCTTAAAACATCATCATCAATTGCTGGTAAATCATCATGAATTAAAGAATAAGTGTGAATCATCTCAATAGCTGAAGAAAACTTAATAATATTTTCTTTTTTTCCACCAAACGCTTCAAAAAAAACAATATTCATAATTGGTCTTATTCTTTTACCATTTGATAAAAAAGAATAATTTATTGCATTATTTAAATATAATGAATGTTGATTTAAACTTCCATTATTTATTTTTTTAAATTCATCATTAATATATTTTTGATATTCTTTTAATTTTTTTTTGAATTCCATTTTAACCTCTAATTCTCAAGCTTTTCATTTAAAATTTGAATTTTATTTTCTGCATTTTTTAATATTTGATTACATTCATTATAAAGCTTAATACCTTTTTCAAATTCAACTAACGAATCTTCTAAATTATTATTTTCATTTTCAAGTTTTTCAACAATTTTCTTTAACGTTTCAATATTATTTTCAAAATTATTTTCTTTTTTGATAATCATCACCACTTACTTTTTCAACTTTACTTATAATTTCGCCATCAATTAAAATAGTTTTAATAATTTGATTTTCTTTAATATCTTTAGAAGATATAATAACACTTCTATTTTCATCTTCAGTAATAGAATATCCTTTTTTAAGTATTTCTATTGGATTATTATTATTTAAATTAATAAGTAATTTATCCATTTCATTTTTTTTATCATTTATTTTTTTACTAATTAATGAATTCATTTTTAAATTTATATTGTCAATTAAATAAATATTTTCTTTTAAAACACTTTTTTTCTTTAATAAGAGTTTTTCAAGTGAATATTTTTCAAGTTTTAGCCTACTTTCATTTATAAGATTTTCAATTTCACGATTTAATGAAAATTTATATCCATCAAGTAACTGAATAATTTCTTCATTTGATTTAATTGCTATCTCAGCTGCAGCTGAAGGAGTAGGTGCTCTTAAATCAGAAACAAAATCAACTAAAGTATAATCTGTTTCATGTCCAACACCACTAATAATTGGTATATCTGAAAAAAATACACTTTCAACAACTTCAGGTTCATTAAAGGACCACAATTCTTCTATTGATCCTCCGCCTCTTGTAAGAATAATTAAATCAGCCATCTTATTATCATTTAAATAATTGATTGCTTTAACAATTTCGCCTTTTGAATATATTCCTTGTACACTTACAGGATAAATCAGTAAATTTACAAGTGTAGTTCTTCTATTAAATACTGAAATTACATCTCTTAATGCTGCACCTTCTTTTGAAGTAATAACAGCTACTTTTTCAGGAAATTCAGAAATTTCTTTTTTGTTTTTAATATCAAAATATCCAAGTTCTTTATATTTCTTTTTTAATTCTTCAAACTTTATATGTAATTCTCCAAGTCCAGCTTGTTTCATTTCTTTAACATATAATTGTAATTTTCCTTCTTTTACATATATAGAAATATCACCAATGCAATCAACTTTATCACCATTTTTGAATTCGTTTTCAGTTTCATCAAAATATCTTTTAAACATAATACAATTTATTTTAGATTCATTATCTTTTAATGAAAAATAAGCATGTCCACTAGAATGAGCAACAAAATTTGATATTTCACCTTCAATTCTTAAATTTTGAAGTATTGGATCGTAAGATAATAATTTTTGAGCGTAATTATTAACTTCAGTAACACTTAATTTTCTTAATTTCATAATAATTACTCCATTCCAAGTAAAGCAGTACCTACAGAATTATCTGTTGAAAGTTCAACTGATCCAAAATAAACATTTGAAAAATTACTATTTAATTCATTTCTTAAATATTTATTTGCACTTACACCACCAGTAACTAAAATATCTTTATCATCTAGTTTTTTAATTATTTCAGAAATTGTTTTTGTAAAACTCATAATTAGAGATTTAGCATTATCCTCATTTTTTATTAAACCAATATTTTTTAATCCATGACTTTCAATTCCAGATAAATTAAAATAATTTCCTTTTATAGAAATAGGATAAAGCTTTTTAGTATTTGATATATTTGATAATTCATCCATTTCTTTTCCACATGGGAAATTAAATCCCATTTTTACGCCTATTCTATCAATAAGCTTCCCTGCAGAAATATCAAGTGTACCACCAATTATTTTTGATTCAAATCTACCTTTTTTATATTCACATTCAAGAAGTTCTGTTGTACCTCCAGATAAATGAAATAAATAGAATTTTTTATTTTCATAAAGTTTAAAATTACTTGATGAAATACTTGCCATTATATGCCCCTCTTGATGAGAAAATTCTTTTACAGGAATATTTAATGTGTTTCCAATATTTCTAGCAAAATATAATCCGCTTAAAAATACAGGCATATAAGATTCTTCTAAATTTCTAGGTTTAGAACTAACAGAAATCGCTTTTATATCGCTAACATCTACATTTAACACGATTTCTGTGTAAAGGCTAGATAAGTTGCTAACATGCTGAAAAAAGGCCTCAGATTGTCTAAGACCTTGTTTACCATTTTTTACTTTTAATATTCTTCGCTTATTCAAAATTATATTTCCTTTTGAATCAACAACAGAAAGCGACGTTGTATAACAACTAGTATCAACGCCTAAAAACAAATCATTATTCATGTATAAGATTTCCTTCTTTTATTACTCCGCCTAATACACCATTAATGAATTTGGCAGAATCTTTATCAGAATATTCCTTTGCCATTTCAACAGCTTCATTTACTGAAACTTCAATGGGAATATCATCAGCATAGTAAAACTCAGTAATAGCTAATCTTAAAATAGCCAAATCAACTTTTGGTAATCTGTTAATATGCCATTTATTTAAATTATTAACAATATGATTATCAATTGTTTCTTTTTCATTAATAAAATTTTCTATTATACCTTTAACATAATGAAATTCATGTATGTCAGTAATTTTTTCTTTTAAAGAATTTTTTTGAATTTCAAAATCAAATGCATTATTTACATCCATTTGATATAATGAGAACATTGCTTCTTTTCTTGCATTTTTTCTACTCATATAATACTTCCTAACTTTTGCTATTTAGTTTCTTTCTTTTCTTTTATTCCTTCAACATGAATATTAACTTCTGTTACTTTTAAATCTGTCATATTTTCAATTGCACTTTTAACAGCTTCTTGAATGTCAAAAGAAACATCAGGTATTTTAACGCCAAAATCAACAATTACATCTAAATCGATAATTACTTTTTCATTTTCAACTTGAACTTTTACACCTTTTTTATAATTATTTTTTTTGAAAAGTTCACCGATATTATCAGAAAAATTTCCATAAAGACCACTTACACCATCTATTTCTTTTACTGCGATAGAAGTTATTATTTCAATTACTTCATTTGAAATATTAACATTCCCATTCTCAAATTTATTTATTTGGTTATTTTCAGCCATTACATCCTCCTAAACTCTAGTTACATATTCGTCAGTTCTAGTATCTACCTTTATCCTATCTCCTTCTTTTACAAACAAAGGAACTTGGAATTCCGCGCCAGTTTCAGTTCTACATAATTTTGTAACATTAGATGCTGTATCACCTTTAATTCCAGGTTCAGCATATGTTACTTCTAGTTCAACAAAAATTGGTACTTCTATACCAATACATTTTTCACTATAAAATTTTAAAGTAGCCATTTCAGATTCTTTTAAATAATCAACAGCTGTATCTATCACTTCACGCATTACTGGAATTTGCTCAAATGTTTCCATATCCATGAAATAGTAAATATCTCCATCTTTATATATGAATTGCATTTCAGTAGTTTCAATTTGCGCTTTTGGGAATTTTTCAGATGGATTAAACGCTTTTTCACGTGTAGCACCTGATAATAAACTCTTATATTTCGTTCTTACAAATGCAGCACCTTTTCCAGGCTTAACATGTTGAAAATCAATTACAACACATGGCTCTCCATCTATTACAAATGTTACACCATTTCTAAAATCTCCAGCTCTTACCATTGTTTTCCTCCTATAAATTTCTAACTAAGTATTCAATTCCTAAAATGTAACTATATTCTTTGAAACCTGAAATTTTCCCAGTACATACTGGCGCAGTAACAGATTTTCTTCTAAATTCTTCTCTTGAATCTACACTTGATATATGAACTTCTATTACATCAATAGATATTAATTCAATTGAGTCTCTGATTGCATAACTATAATGAGTAAATGCACCAGGATTTATTATTATACCATCGTATTTACTAAAAGTCTGTAATTTATCAATTATTTCGCCTTCATGATTTGATTGAAAAAAATCAAATTCAATATCTTTAAAATGGTTTAAAATAATTCCATTAAGATCATCAAGTGTAAATGATCCATATTGATCTTTATCTCTTAATCCTAGCATATTTAAATTTGGCCCATTAATAACTAAAATTTTCAATTTGTCACCTCTTTAATACTATTTAGAATTAATTTTTTTATTTCATTTTTATCTTTGAAACTTACATCAACAATAAAATCTGCTGCATTTAAATATAAATTTTTTCTAATTTTAAATATTTCATTTAATTTTAGCTCTAAATCAATGCCATTAAGTAAAGGACGACCTTCTGTATTATATAAATTATTTACAAGATTATCAATAGAAGATTTTAAGTAAATTATAATCCCACTTTTTTTCATATTTAATATATTTTTATTATTTAGTACAATACCTCCACCAGTCGCAATAACACAATTGTTTTTTAATGTTAATTCTTTAAATAATGCATTTTCTAATATCCTAAAGTAATTTTCACCTTTATCTTTAAATATTTGTTCAATAGAATCAAATTCACTGTTTTCAACAATATAATCATCACCATCAATAAATAAGTAATTTAATTCTTTTGAAATAATTTTTCCAATAGTAGATTTACCAGAACCCATCATTCCAATTAAATATATATTAACCATGTCTTGGATTCTTGCCTACTATTTCTATTGCATGCACAAGTGCTTTAATTACGTCAGCCTCAAATTGAATATACATTTCATCTACTTTTGTATATAAATCACCTTTTAGAGTAGAAACATAATGAGGTTTTAACTCATTTAATGCAATTGCTTTAATGTCATTTCTACAAATTTCGCATTTGCAAATATCTTGATATTGATCAAGTACTTTATCAATTAACTTATCAACTGCATTTTCCATATAATTATGTACTTTCATAAGCCCCTCCAAAACACATGTATTATTTCACACATCTACATTATACCATCTTTTAATTTATAATAAAATATTTTTTCACGTACTACTATAAATACTATAATAAATTTAAATACCAATTAAAAATTTCACTAAAGTACATAAAAGAAATAAATGATCCAAGTCCTAAATATGGACCAAATGGTATAACATCTTTTCTGCTTTTTATCTTGCTAATTATTAATAAAACACCTATAATTCCACCTAGAGTAAAAGATAGAAAAAGCGCCATTATTGTTTTTGATAATCCTAAATATAATGAAAAACCAGCCATTATTTTAATATCTCCACCACCCATAGGACCAAACATAGCTATAATAAATAAAAGACCACCACCTAATAAAAATGCAAAAATAAGTGATTTTATAGATATATCTCTAATGATAACATTGAAAATAATACCTGTTATAAAAGTAAATAATGATATACTATCAGGTATAATAAAATGTTTAAAATCAATCATTGAAACTATTAGAACAATAGATCCTAAAAATATTGATTTTACAAAATATATATTTAATCCAAAAATACTATATGATAATAAAAATATCAATCCTGTTATTAATTCAATAATTGGATATTGAATTGATATTTTTTCGCCACAATATCTACATTTTCCTTTTAAAAACACATAACTTAATATAGGTACTAAGTCAATTGGTTTTAATTCATGATTGCAACTTTGACAATGTGAAGGCGGAAAAGAAATAGATATTTTATTAGGGATTCTAAAAATAATTACATTAAAAAAACTTCCAAAAATAATTCCAAATAAAAATACAAATACTCCCATAAACACTCCTTAAAAAAACAACAACGGATACAATTGTAAGTATCCGTTTTGTTATATTATTCATTTAAATAACACTTCACTGCCTAATACTTTATTAAGCATAAATATTACTTCTGCCTTATCAATATAATTTGATTTAAATTCATTAACTTTTGATTTATTGAATCTTTCAGTAAGCATTAATTCAGAAATATCATTCCATGAAAATTCTTCATCCATTATTCTATTCATTACTATTTCAACTTGATTATAAGTAATATATCCATTTGGATTAAACAAATCTGATGAAACTCCATTCATATATCCTTTTGAAACCATGAAGTTTATATCATTTTGATAATCTAAGAATAAATCTTTATCAATAAAATCTATTGGTGAAGAATATGAATAATCAATTAATCCATCAGTATTTCTTCTAATCATTCTCGAAAATTCTTTTCTAGTCATGTAACTATCTGGATTAAAACCTGTTTCATTATTAATATATCCTCTTTTTAAATATACTTTTAAATCATCATATGCCCAATGAAGCATAGAATCTTTCAACGGTGTATATTCATTATCGATTAATATTGCAAACTTACCTCCATCAAAATCAACAGCTGGAATTTCAGTGTAAATTACACCATCATCAAATTCAGTCTGTAAATACATCCATTGCTTATTTACAAATTTATATATACCAGCTTTAGAAGATCCATAAAAGTTGAAACATAATTTTATAGGTTTTTGTAATTTAACACTTAAATCATTATTTATTACTTTAACATCAAATACGCCAGATGCTTTCAATTTATCATTTAAGTTACTTACTGGTAATTGATTTTCAGCAATTGCAAAATAAGTTTCATTTGAATAAATTGTTCCTTCTTCAATTTCAATATAAAATGGTATCACACTTTCAATTGATTTTGCTCCGCTATCAATATTTACTACATATTCACTATATTCAACTATTTTTTCATTACTATCTACTTTTCTATAATTAACATTTTTAGTTTCAATTTCAATATTAGTTTCTTGATACATTCTTTGATATGCGACTTCATAAGCTGTTTTAAATGCACCTTCAAAACTATTTATATATTCTTTATTTTCTCTATATAAATTATATCTTGTGAATAAATCGTTTCCACTTATCATTTCATTATATGCACTTTGCCAATTTGATCTATTATTTCTTATAACATCAAGCATTCCATCCGCTTCACCTTTTAACGAACCCATAGTAGTACCTTGTAAATTCCCGTTTTCTTCTGGTGCAGATGATATTTCAATACTAGTATCTCTATAGTTTTCCTTATATGCTAACTCAAAATTCACTTCATAAGATTCCATAAACGCATTTGCATACAAATCAGAATCTTTATATAAATCATATTTAATTTTAGTTGCTACTTCAGTAGGATAACTAAGAGTCCAGTCATTATATTTTCCTTCATGATAATCTTTAATAGCAACTTGTGCAGCGTCTAATTCAGCAAAATATTTACCGTGTAATGCTCCTGCTATAGCACTAGGCGATGTCTCTTCATCATCATCTGTCTCTTCAACTATATTTGCATACCCTGCATTATATCCATCTAAAAACGAATTCCTATATCCTCTTATAAATTCTCTATTATAATCGTCATCATCATCATCTTCAGTTTCTAAATTGAAAAACTCAATTAAATCAGCAGTAGTAGGAAATACATTTAAATATGCTGCATACCAATCACTGTCTTTATTATTAACGAAATCTTTATATCCATAAACTCTTCCTGTTTCAGCGCCCCATCTAGCACCATCGTTATATGCTTGATCTAAATCAACTTTTGCATAAGAAAACATTGTTAAAAAAACGATAGATAATATGATAGTCGATACTAAAATTTTATTTAATTTCTTCATTATTTCCTCCTTAATCAATGTCTTCATCTTCAAATACTTCTGCTGTTTGTAATTGATCAAATAGAATACTACCACTTAGTTTTTGATCATAATCTGTACTTCTAACATATATTCTTTGAATTTTACAAGGATAATTTATTTCAATCGGAATTTCTACTTCCAATACTTTCCAATCATTAAAATCAACATTATTAGTTAATGGTAAATCATAACTATATCCACTTGAATCTACAATTATTACTCCAATACTGTGACCTGTTATTTCATTAGGCTTAACCCATAAAGAAAGATATTTATTTTGACTATCAATAATAAGATTTTTAGCAAATACTAAATTAGCTTCTAAATCTGCTTTTTTAACTCCAAAATTATAACTTAATTGAAATGAATCATTACCATATAATCTGTTTTCAGATTTAGTAATTTCACCTACAACATCGATATCGTTCCCAACAAAGAATGCTTTATCATTATCAAAACCTATTATCGATGAAACTGTTCTATCCTTTAAATATAAATCAATTTTACTTAAATCGTCATCTGACACTTGCTCTCTTTCAGCAATTTTCGCAGCTAATGAATCATATGGTACATATGGACTGTCAGATTGTTTTGCTAATAAATCACCAAATTCTTCAAAATATGATTTATTATCTGCATATTTCTTGATTAATGGAATACTGCTAAAATTAACTTCTATTTCACCAGAAACGGTATTTTCTCCTTCCGATTCAATATCCATATCGCTTATTCTTATAAATTTTTCATAATTTTCTAAAGAATCTATATATTTATAAAGATCTTCATATTTACCGATATAATCAAATTTAACAATTAATTCTTCAATTTTTTTATCTTCATCAATTCTATTAGTAAATTTAAATTTATCAATATCAAATTCATCATTATCATTTAATTGATTTAATAGCAGTAAAATATCTTCTTGATTTAAATTAGAAAAATATTCGTCTGTATATGTAATTAATTTATTATTTAATGAATCATATTCAGCTTTAATAATATCTTCTTTTTTTATTAAATTATTTATCTGAACTAGTTCATGATTTTTAGTTTCTTTAGTTATATTTAATACGTCAATTTCTGCTTTCAATGGAGTAATAACGAAATTCACAAATAAATATCCAAATATTGCTACTAATAAAACAGCTATTAATGTTTTTTCTCTACTTGACATTTTCATCTTCATCACCACCCATTTCTATAGAAATATTATATTCATAATCTCCATCATCTAAATTAATAGTTGGCATAAATACATCACTATAATCATTGCCACTTGATTTAAGATTATAAATATATTGTGCTGCTGATTCATAACTATCAGAAATACAAGTAATGTTAATTAACGGATCTTTAAAATCTATTAATTTTATATAAGTATTAACAGGAATTTCATAAATAACATTTGTTATTAAAGTTTTATTTATTTTAAATGCATTATCTAAATATAAAACACTTACTTCAATTTCATCTAATATATTTTTCATTTCTGCGTTTACATCTACTAATTCACTAACTTTTTTAAAATCTTTTTGTCTTTCTGGTTCATTAATAATACTTTCAGTATATTCGATATCTGAAATCATTGAAATCTTCTTTTGATTAAGATCATAGTAATAATAGAAAAGACTAATAAATGCTAAAGAAATTAAAATAATAACAATAATTAATTTATAGTTTAATTGATTATTTGTCTTATTTGAATAAGATTCGAAAAAATTAAATTCATTCATATTTAACTCCTTTTCAATAAATTAATGCACCAATTGCATTTATGTACAAAACTATATCTTCTAAATCAGTTTTGTCTTTTAATTCTAATTTATCACTCACACTAAAAACTTCAACTTTATAATTGATATCTTTCATAAGATATATACTAATATATTTAAGTAATGCTCCGCCACCATATAACAAAATTTTATCAATTGTTTTGTCTTGATCTCTTGATAAATAAAAATCAATGATTCTATTTATTTCAATACTCATTGAAGCAATTTTTTCTGTTACTTCAGGAATATCTAGTTCAAGTATTTCAGAATATTTATCTTCAGGAATATCTAATTCATTATATTCAATTATTTGATTTAATTCATTAAATCCTAAATCTACAAATCTGTTAAATTTATAAATTCCATCTTCTATTATAGTAATATTAGTATTTAAGTATCCAAGATCAACAACTACAACGGCAGCACTATTACCATCTTTGGTTGTAAATGCATCATAATTATATTTAAGTACTTTTATAGCAGAATTACTATTAATATCTAATAAAACTGGATTTAATTTCATGTCTATTGCTAATTGATAATATTCATCTACAATTATTTTGGGGATTGCAGCTACTAAAATGCGATTATATAATTCTTCATTGACTTCAATATCTTCAATGATTTTATATTGAAAAACATAATTTTCAACATCATCAGGCAAGTACTGTTCAAGTTCATATTTAATTAAATTTAATCTGTCATCAAAATGAACTCTTGGAACTTCAATCTCTCTTTTTACAATTTTTGAAGAAGATATAGTAAAAGAAACATTTTTAGTTTTAATCTTATTAGTTTTTAAGATCCCAAAAACAATATTTTTAAGTCTATTAGCATCTACTATTCTTCCTTCGCTCCAAATATCTTCACCTATTTCTTCTGAGATAAGTCTATCTACTTTTAAATGATTGTTTTTATACTCACCAACGGCAATTTTGACATACTTACTACCAAAATCAATGCTAATACATTTCTTATTTTTAAATCCCATAAAT
>Ga0256842_1000216_pt1 | contig 50911 bp, 50 predicted proteins | sample 4559240metaG_FD_185973 | JGI IMG/M metagenome (GOLD analysis project Ga0256842, IMG submission 185973) | Hydrothermal vent microbial communities from Guaymas Basin, Mexico - 4559-240 | ecosystem: Environmental > Aquatic > Marine > Hydrothermal vents | place: Mexico: Guaymas Basin | collected... | reverse complement strand
TGCTTAAAAAACCAGTTCAGAGCTGGTTTTTGTAAAGGTTTTATTTTATAATATTTTAAAAAAAGAAACTTTTTTTCTGACTTAACTCATGACTGAAGTCAAAAGTGTGCAGTCAGATTTCATCAATCTATATCTTATCGAGATAATTTTTATAAAATGCTTTTTCAACGTCCACTTTTTCTAATGGTTTACTAAAATAATATCCTTGAATAATATCACATTTTCCTACTTTTAATTTTTTTACATCTTCATGTTCTTCAATTCCTTCTGCTACTACCTCAAGATTCAAACTGTGCATAACCATTATTAAACTATCCAAAGTTTTAATATTTTGCATATTTAAAAATTCCATGCTCAAAGATCGATCAAATTTTACTTTGTCAACAGGTAAAAATGTTAAATAACTTATAGATGAATAGCCAGTTCCAAAATCATCAATAGAAATTTTTATATTTTCCTTTCTTAATTTATTAATAAATTCAAGTGCTAACTCTTTATTGTCTAAAAATACATTTTCAGTAATTTCAATTTCAATATATTTAGGATCAATATCATATTTTTTTAATGTTTCCATTAAAAAATCAAAATAAAACATATCATAAAGTTGATTCGCTGAAAAATTTATTGATATAGGTTTTATAGGATATCCACTTTCTTTCCAAAAAGATATCTGTTTTATTACCATCTTAGTAACAATTCTACCTATTTTAATAATCATTCCGCTTTCTTCAGCAATAGGAATAAATTTAGCTGGCGAAATCATATGTTTCTTAAATCGTATCAAAGCTTCAAAAGCAGTTATTTCACCGGTAAAAATATTAACCTGAGGTTGATAAAGCATTTTAAAACCTCTATTTTCAATTGCTTCAGATAGAAAGCTTTCAATTTCTATATCCTCACTTAATTTATCACGCAATGATTCATCAAATACTTTATGCTTATCTTTTCCTTTAGATTTTGCAGAATAAAGAGCTAAATCAGCATTCATTATTAATTCGTTAATATCTATACTATCATTCGGAAAAAATGTAACACCCATACTAAATTTTATTTCAACTTCATTATTATTAACTATAAACTTATTTTCTAAAGCAGATCGAATATATAAAACAAATTCATTCAACTCTTCTATATTTTGGCATTTAGTTAAAATTAAGAATTCATCTCCACCAAATCTTGATATAAAAACATTTTCATTAGATATTTCAATTAATCTTTTAGAAAATTCTCGTAAAACACTATCTCCAAATACATGTCCCAAGCTATCATTAATAGATTTAAAATTATCTAAATCCAATAATATTACAGCGCCTTTATAATTTTTATTTAATACATAATTTAATTTTTCTATAAATTTTCTTCTGTTAGGAAGTTCTGTCAATGCATCATGATAAGCTAAATAATTAATATATTCCTTTTGCTTACTTATCTCATCAATTTGAGCAATTAACTCTTCTTCTGTTACTTGTAACAATTCATTCTTTTTAATAATTTCCATATTCGACTTGCTGATTTGTTCAAAAGATTTCTGAATTTTTCCAATTAAATTATTTATTGATAAAGCTACATATTCAAATGGGCTTCTTTCAGATAAAGTTAATTTATGATATGATTTTTTTTCAATATCAATATCATTTATTTCTTTATTCATATGAGAAATACTATCATTTAACTCAGAAAAATTTTCATACATATAATCAAGTGATTTTACTATAATTGCAATTTCATTTTTACTTGATCTATATTTTTCAAACTTATCATTATTATATGAATCAAATTTAAAATTTGCCATATTTTCAATTTCAGATGAAATTTCTAAAATAGGTTTTGTAATGTTTTTTGAAACTAAAACAATTATTATAATATTTATTAATAATACTAAAAAGTAAATAAGTCCTAATATTCTCATCATTTGTTTTGATTCATTTAAAATTTCATTTTTTTCTTCTACTGAAATATATTTCCATCCACTAAAAGGTGAAACATATATATTAAAAACTTTAACTGTTTCATCAAAAGTTTTTTCGTATGTTTCGTTTTCAAAATCAAAAAAATCAATTTTATTCTCTATTAATTCGTCTGCTGTTTTTAAAATCCATTCTTTATGTTTAGGACTAACTATAATATTATTATCGTCATCTAAAACAACAACATATCCAGATTCATCTATTTTTAATGCATTAATACTTTCAGTCAAATCGTTAATATTTACGGAAACGCCAATAACACCATTTTCATTTTTTAAAGTTTTAATTTTTTTTGTAAAACTTAAAACTAAATCTTCTGTAACTTTCGTTAAATATGGCTTAGATATTCTAACCCCATCAAAATCAATTGTATTTTTATACCATGGTCTAATGCGCGGGTCATAATTGTTTTTAGGTGAAAATTTTGGATACTCAATATATCCTCCATCTCCCATACCTAAAAACAAGAAATTTATATTCTCATGTGTTTCTTTAAAAGATTTAAAATAATTTGATATATTCTTTTCATATTCCGAATTTAAACTTTTATAATTGTCAGATTCATAATTAACATACGAATTGATATCGCCATTTATACCATTAACTCTATCATCCGTTGCTAACATATCAACATCTTCTTTTATTCTTTTAATAATAGAATCATCTGCACGTTTTGAAATTTCAAGTAAAAGCTGTCTGCTTTCTTTAATCCTATTATTATAAAGATAATTTTCAGTATAATTTTTAAAATAAATTCCACCAAAAATATAAGGTATTACAAATCCAATAGTTATTAATAATATAAATTTATTTTTAATAGATAAATTCTTAAACATTTATTCGCCTTTCTACTCATTTAAATATTCTTCAAAAACCATATCTTTCTCCATAATATATTTAGCAATTTTTTCATCACCAATATATCTATAGTGCCATGGTTCATATATATATCCAGTAATATTTTCCTTATCTTTTTTATATCTTAAAATGAACCCATATTTATAACAATTATTGATTAACCACTTAAATTCATCAGTATCTTCAAATTCTTTTCCTAATCCATATTCCATAGATTTACATGTTACATCAAAAGCTAAACCCGTTTGATGTTCACTCTGGCCTGGAATAGCAATAACTTTCTGAGCCTCATTGAAACCATAATTTTTAACTCTTATATTAAATATTTTTTCTTGATATTCATAACTTCTATATCCAGAATTAAAATATAAAGTATATCCTTCTTTTTTTGCATCGTTAAACATTTCTTCAACTTTTAATGCAGCATCATTTTTAAGTTCCATATATTTAAATTTTGGAACATTAACTTCTCGTAAATTGTTTGGAATGTACTTACTTTCTAAAAAATAATTTTTATTTATTAATATCATATTAGTGTTTAAACTAGGCGGTATTTTTAAATTTCTAATCTCTTTAAGTTTATTTTTAGTCTTATCATCATAGATACCTAAATTATCTCCTAATTTAAAAGTTTTTTGAAATTCAATTAATTGTTGCTTTGTGTCTGGCCCATATAATCCATCTAATACAGTATAAAATCCTGCTATTTTCAAACTTTCCTGTAACCAATATACATTTTCATATGATAATTCAATTTCTTCTTGAGTTTTCTCTTTAGTTACAATAATCTCATCTTTTTCTTTTTTAATTTTATCCTCAATATTCACATTTTCAGAATCAATAATATATATTTCTTTCTCAATTTCCACTTTATTGTCAACTATTTTATTTTCATCAATATTAGAACATCCTAAAAAAACAAAACCGAATCCAAAAATTAACACTCCTATTAAATATCTCTTAATAATTTCATCTCCATTATCTATAACACCCTTATTTATACCATTTTTTTGTTTTTTAAACAATTCAAATTTCCATATCAATTTAATCTTATTGCATTATTTTTACAAACAGTAATACACATCCTACATTTAATACATCTACTATTCTGAACTTTCATTTTATTGCCTACTTTTTTTATTAAATTCATTGGACATGCTTCTATGCATTTTCCACATAATGTGCATTTTTCATGATTAATCACTATTTTCATTTCACACCTCTGTATATAATTTTATTAATATTTCACAAAAAAAGCAAGCTAAAAGAATTATTTAAGATTAATTTGAATATTCACTATTTGTCTGATAAAATAAACAAATATAATGTGTGGTATCAGAAAGGATTATATATGCAAAATTTCATTCCATTTATTTCATACGTATTTATAGTGACTTTTACTCCCGGACCAAATAATATTATGTCTATGGTAAATGCTACTAAATATGGATATAAAAAAACTTTTAATTTTATGTTTGGGGTTTTTACAGGGTTTTTTATATTACTTTTAATAAGTAGTTATTCTAATCTTTTTTTATATAAATACATCCCTAAAATTGAACCTTTTATGAAAATTATTGGTGGAATTTATATGATATATCTTGCATATATTATTGTAAAACCAACTAATAATGATAAAAAAGAACTTATCAAAACAAACACTTTTAAAGCAGGATTAACACTTCAACTCGTAAATATTAAATTAATTCTCTACTGTATTACTATAATGGGTACTTTTATTATTCCTAATTTCGAATCAAAATTAGTACTTATATTTTTTTCGTTTTTACTTGCATTTATAGGTTTTATTTCTTTAAATTGTTGGGCTTTCTTTGGAAGCTTTTTTAATAAATTAATTGAAAAATATGAAAAATCATTTAATATAATTATGGCATCACTTCTAATATATAGCGCACTTTTAGTATCTGGGGTTATCTAATGAAAAAAATAATAATTCTATTGATAGTTATATTATATTTTCTAATAGTTATTTTTAATCCCTTTCAATCTAGTGATTATACTATTTCAACAATTAAAAAAGTTTTTGATGGAGATACAATTTACGTGAATATTGAAAATAAAAATTATGTTGTACGATTAATTGGAATTAATACTCCAGAAGTAAAAGGAAAATATATTAAAAAAAATGAATATTTTGGGCCTGAAGCCTCAAAATTTTTAAAAGATTTGCTACCTATAGGAACAATAGTTTATTTAGAAAACGATGTTGACGATAAAGATAAATATAATAGACTTTTAAGATATGTATATCTTAAACCAGATGGTGAAATGGTAAATGAAATTTTACTTGAAAAAGGATATGCTGAAGTAATGACTATCGGACCTAATACTAAATATTCAAACAAATTCAGGGAAATTGAAAAAAAAGCAAAAAAAAATAATATTGGAAAATGGAAAAGATATAGCGATTAATTATTAGCTATATCTTTTATTTTTTTCATATATTCACTTGATTTTTTTTCATGTCCATTATTTGAACTTTCATAATATGTTTTACCTATAAGATTACTCGGTAAATATTGTTGAGAAACATAATTATTTTCATATCCATGTGGATACTTATATATTTTTTCATCTTTAAATTTACTATTGTTTTTTCTTTCAATTGATGAAGCAGTTCCATCTTTTAAATGATATGGTATAGTATCTAAATTACCATTTTCAACATCATCTAAAGCTTTTTTTATTCCCATATAGGTAGAATTTGATTTAGGTGCTGTCGCTACATATACAGCAGCTTGAGAGAGTATTATTCTAGCCTCTGGCATACCTATTTTAGTAACAGCATCAAAAGCACTGTTGGCAATTATAAGAGCCATTGGATCAGCATTTCCTACATCTTCTGACGCTTGAATTAAAATTCTTCTAGCAATAAATTTAGGATCTTCTCCTGCATATATCATTCTTGCAAGATAATGAAGAGTTGCATCAGGATCACTACCTCTCATACTTTTTATAAAAGCTGAAATAGTGTCATAATGTTCATCGCCATTTTTATCAAATTTAATATTTCTATTTTGCACACAATTATTAATATCTTCAATTTCTATATTTACAACATCTTTATATGATTCGTTTGATAAAATCGCAATTTCAAGAGTATTTAATGCTCTTCTTGCATCACCATTTGAGATATCAGATAAATAATTAATTACATCGTCATTGATTCTAACATTTGAGTTTTTTATATATTCATCTTTTTGAAGGGAATTTTTAATAATTTCTGCAATTTCATTTTTTTTAAGAGCTTCAAGTTTAAATATCATAGACCTAGAAATAAGCGCATTATTCACTTCATAATATGGATTTTCAGTTGTAGCTCCAATTAGAGTTACTGTTCCATTTTCAACATATGGCAAAAGAGCATCCTGCTGACTTTTATTAAATCTATGAATTTCATCAATAAACAAAATAGTTTTTTTGTCATTCATCACTAAATGATTTTCTGCAATTTTAAAAACTTCTCTTAAATCTTTTACTCCTGATGTAACAGCATTAAGAATTTGAAAATCGGATTTTGTAGTATTTGCAATAATTCTTGCTAATGAAGTTTTTCCCGTTCCTGGCGGTCCATGAAAAATAATAGAATTTATTTTATCTGCTTTTATCAACCGATAAAGCAATTTCCCTTCACTTAAAATATCGCGTTGTCCAACAAAATCATCAATTTTTTTAGGTTTCATTCTTTCAGCTAACGGTTCATTTTTTTTTTTATTTTCTTCATTTATCATACTAAAAATATCCAATTTTACTCACCTGCATAATCTATATATTCTTTTATAACTTTTTCAACCAAAATTCCTTTTTCTCTACATAATTCATTAAACACCTTTAAGACATCCTCACTAATATCCGTTTTATTTACTGTTACTACTGTTTTGGCAAGTACATCCCAATTATAGGAATTTCTTCCTAATTTATACTTATTAAGTTCATTAATAATATATTTAACATTATCCTCACTTAAATCTTTTTCAATATATTTATTTAATTTCTTAAAAAAACTATATGAAAACCAATAATTTGCACCTTTATATACCATTACTAACAAAACTATTACACCCATAACTTTGATTATTGATAAATACGCCATATTTCCCCCTTTTTATGCACTATAATCATTTTAACAAAAAAATGTTAATGAGTCCATATATTAAAAGCCCAATTAAAATAATTGGGCCTCTTAAATATTTAAATATAGTTTTTTTCAATATACTCTGAAGTATAAAGTTTTAAAAGTGCACCATAATCTACTTTAAATTTAATAGTATCTCCTACTTTATAATCTTTATTTGTATTTTCTAAATTAAGAAGTAAATGATCTGAACTAGCTCCTAAAATTTCAATTTTACTGTCTATTGGTACTAATCCATCATAATTGACATCTTGTTGTCCAACTGCAAGAATTGCTCTTAAAATGAAACCTTGCTCTTTAAAACTAGGTTTATTGCCAAATGCATCCATTCCAATTTCACCAATTGGCACTGATCCTTTAGTTTTAAGTTCTACAATCTCTGCTTCTAAAACAAATACATCATCAGATGTTCCTTCAATATTGTTTCCATAAGCTGTTTCTCTTCCAAGTAAAATTGCTTCACCTAAACGCAAATTATTTATTTTATTTGGCATTTTTTTAGAATCAAATAAATAAATTGAACTTGAATTTCCACCTGAAATAATTTCTAAATTTAAATTATATTTACTTTCTAATTCCTCACTAATTTCTACAAGCTTTCCCAGATTATCTTCACTTGGAATAATCCCACCATAGCAAGTTAAATTAACACCAAAACCAATAATTTTAATATTACTCAATTTAATTATTTCTTTCACAGTTTCATCAACATTCTCAGGTAATATTCCTTCTCTTAAATCACCTAAATCAATCATTACAAGAATTTTATGTATTTTTTCTTGTTTTTTTGCTTCTTCATTTAATTTTTTTATTGTTTCCAATTCACTATTAAATGAAATATCTGCGTATTTAATAATACTACTTACCTCAGATTGCATTGGTATTCTTATCAACACCTTTGGTGCACCAATATCTTTCATTTTAATTAAATTTTGTATTCTTGAATCAGCTAAATATTTTACTCCAGCTTCAACCTGTTGTTCTGCCAAAATAATATCACCGCAAAAACATTTTGTTACTGACATTAAATCAACATTATTGTCTTTTGACATACCAACAAAGAAAGATGTATTTTTATAAAATTTATCTAAATCTATATTTAATCTTGGATACATTTTATTATTCCTCCTTTAAAAAAAGTTGGGATATACCCAACTTAATTTATTTTTAAACTTTTCTTTAATAATACTAATGCTGCTTTTTTATATTCTTTTGATAAAACTCCTAAAGAAGCCATAATATAGTCATTATCTATTAATATTTTTGCTTCTTTATTTGGTAAAAGTTTATCACCTTTATTTGATTTTGCAATCTCATTTAATATTTCAACTCTATTAGGAAGTCGAGTTAATGCTCCTCCAGTTCCAAGTATATATTTAACACTTGTTAAATCTTTACCTTCAGCTAATGTTTTCTTTCCACCATTAGCAAATAAATCTCTAAAACCGCCCGCATGCCTATGAGAAGAAATAATTGTTGCTTCTAAAACTAACCTTTCAACAAATTTTTTTTCAAAAACAGTAACAGGTATTGGTTTAAAATTATCAATAATATTATCAAATTCTTCTTTAGAAATATCAAATAAATCCATAATTTTCTTTTCACCAATAAGATTAACAATATTTTTCATATTAACGAAAACTCCAAGATCTCCTTCAACAGTACGTTTTGCTACCGGTTCAGGTGATAAAAGAATATTATTTACTTCCTCACTACCTTCTGTAACAGAATGAATATCAGTTGTTGCACCACCTACATCAACGGTAACAATATCACCAATATCATCTTTTAAAAGTTTTGATGCTTCCATTACAGCTCCAGGTGTAGGAATAATATTGCCATTAACCATTTCTTTTATTTTTTCCATTCCTGGTGCATGAATAATATGTTCTTCAAAAACATCTTGAATTACTTTTCTAGCAGGTTCAACATTTATCGTATCAATAACAGGATAAACATTTTCAACAACATAAAGATAATCATCTTTATTTGCTTCTTCAAATATTAATTTAATTTCTTCCTGGTTTTCAATATTTCCAGCGTATATTACAGGAACATTTATATCTAAATTTGCAATAACTTCAGCATTATAGAGCGCAGTATCACGCTCTCCATAATTAACTCCCCCTGCTATTAAAATAATGTTTGGTTCTATTTCATAAATTTTTTTAATATCAGTTCTTCTAAGTCTTCCTGAAGTTACCATATGCAAATTTGCTCCTGCTCCTAAAGCTGCCTCTTTAGCTGCTTTAACAGTCATATCGTAAACAAGACCATGAACAGTCATTTTAAGCCCACCTGCAGCAGAACTTGTTGCTAATAACTTATCATATTCAATAATGTCAACATTAAGTTTTTCTTTCATATTATTAATAGCATTATTTAAACCTATGTTCACATCGCCTTCAGTAACAGAGGTTGGTGCCTGTCCTTGAGATATAAATTTCGGATTTTCAGTATGAATGTCATTAAATGCATTAACAACAGTAGTAGTACTTCCAATTTCTGCAACTAAACAATCAAACTTCATATTCACCTTCTTATTTTTCTCTTCTTCTCAATTCTTCAACAATAAATGTTGCAACATCAACACCATGAGATTCTCTTCCAAACCCAGCATCAATACCTTGCTTAACAGCAATTTCTGGAGTAACTTGTGTTCCACCAGCACAAATAATCACTTTATCTCTAATACCCTTTTCAATAGCTACTTCATGCATTCTCTTCATTAATTTATAATGAACATCATCATGCGATATTATTGTCGATCCTAAAATTACATCTGCATTTTCTTCAATAGCAGCATCAATAATTTTTTCTACTTTAACAGAAGTACCTAAATAAACAACATCAATACCATATCTTTCTATACCGCCATGTTTAATGTCTAAAACTTCCCTAAGTCCTACTGAATGTTCATCTTCTCCCATAGTTCCAGCAACAACTTTAATAGGTCTATTTTTTACATATTCTCTTATCTCATCATAATCTAATAATACAGGCTCTGGTGGTATCTCAAGTTTAGATAAATCAACTTCAAAATCTAAAACACCTTTAAACTGTACACGAGTACCTTCTGAAGGATGAAGTACTTCAACATGAATAACTTCTGGATCCTTTAAATTCATATGTTTAGCAAATTCTAATGCCGCATATTTTGCATGTCTTTTATCAGTTGGCAAGAATAAATCAACTTGTACAACTCCATCACCTAACCATTGAACTTCCGGCTTAATAATATCAGATTTTCTATATTTCTCAGTTTTATCCATTCTTGTATAAACATTATCTTCATCATCTAATTCATCAATAAATTGAATTAAATCTCTATTTTCAAATGAACAACCACCAATTAATCCAGAAGGATTATCTATAAATTTTTCATCATATTGAGCTACATTATTATTACCAAAGTGAGCAGTAACAGGAGCTAAATAATCTTCATCTCTTTCATAAACAGTACCTGCAGCTAAACCACCATGAATATCTCTAGCAATTCCATCTCCATTTCTTTCAGGATATTTTCCAGAATCTACAAAGAAACCTTTTTGTACAGCTTCGAAATACCCACCAACTTCAAGAATTTCTTCTAAATATAATACGGCTCTTTCTTGAATTTCTCTTTTTTCTTCAACTAAATATCCATCTTTCTTTAATTCAACCATGTCCATTAATGAATCTAAACTAACTAAAGTTTGTTTAGCATTATCACATGCCTCAATATTGTAAATATGCCAAGGAACATTTCTACCTTCATCTGGTGTAATAGTAGATTGAATATCAGCAGATGTCAATCTAGAAACCAACATATTAAGTACATGTGTAACAGTCGCTTCTCTAGAAGATGATGTGATATATTTAGTATTTTGTTGCGCTCTCATTTTATATTCAGTAAAATACTCTCTTAAAGCAACAGCATAAGGTAAATCAAATTTTAAAGCTGGTGCAGGAGCAGCTGTTGGCGGTACAGTTGATAAACATATATTTTCTTTTTTCATACCAACTTTAGCAGAAAATATTGAATTTATAGCATGCTGAACCATTAATTCAGGCATTACTTTCCAAGCCTCTCTTGCTGTTGCATTAGCATTATGAGCTCCATCAATTTGTGCCATATCAGCCCAAGCCATAACTTTCTTAGCTTCTGCTGCATCAACAAATGATCTAACCATATTTATATTTCTATATAACACATTATATTGTGGATCTTGATGAGCACCATTAACGCCTTCTTCAGCGAACATAACAGCAATATCAGGTCCAGCTTCACCAGAAACATAAGAATGATAATTAATTAATCTTCCTACTTCATCCTCAATAATATCTAATGCTTTTCTATGAGCTCTAACTTGTTTTCTTGAAATAGGTATCCCACCAATTCCTTGAGGAGTTCCTTCAATTAATTGATCCATATGAGACTGTCCAGCAGTTCTAATTACCATTATATGATCAGCACCATGCCAAGCACTCATTCTCATTCTTCTGATATCATCTTCAAATCTTCCTGATGCTATCTCAGTAGTAATAACTTCTTCTGGCTGTGGATCTAAACCATCAAAATAATCACTTGATGGTATTCCTACACTATTTTTTAAACTTGTTGAGCAATTATTATATTCAAATGGTCCAATTTGTTGCTGTCCAACTTTTTTTCTCCAAACCCAACCTCTTCTTTTTGGAGCATAATTTTCAAGATTTTCTAATATTTCTCTAACATCTAATTTTTCATTCGGTTTTAAATTCATTATTTTTCACCTCTTTTGTTAAAATAATCTATAACAAAATCCCAATGCTTTTCTTCAAGCAATTCTAATCCAGCATCTCTAATAGACATGTCTTTTTCCTTAGAAACTACATAAACTACATGCCCAACACCTTTTCCTATTAATCCTCTATCAATTGCCAATTCAACTAAAGGCTGAGCTTCAAGAGATGAAAAACCCATTCTTATTAAAACTGATCTTTCAATTGATGGCGTAGTATGAGTTTTACTTAATTCAATCATTGGATCTACAATTTCTCCCGATAATTTCCAAAATTTACTTTTTAATTCTTCATCTGATAAATCTTTAATATGATTTCTTCTTAAAAGAAAATCATCATCTCTTTCTAATAATTTTTTCAAAGTTATCCCTCCACTATTTTAATATTATTTACTTTTAAATAATCAAGTATAAATTTCCTTGATTCATTAATTTCATCTACTAAATACTTAACATCTTTTTCGTTTACATTATTTATATTTTCTAAAGTTTTCGATAAATATGATTTTTTTATTTTTATCATATCAAGATCTTTAGCTTTTATCATACCTGGACTTTCAGGTAAAATTATATTCACACCTGGAATTTGCTCTTCAGGATTTCCAAATCTAATATCAATACCATTATTTCTTGCAAATGATAATTGAGGTTGAATATGTTTTCCAGCTCCTGTATATTCTGTTTCTTGAACAACAATAATTTCATCTTCATTCATTTCTTGAGCTATACTAAATGCAGCAGCTAATGAAACAGATCCAGCAGGTCCTCTTTCAAAGCCCTCAACTTGAGCCATAGCCTCACAAATATAAAAAACTTCGCCTTGAGAAACTGTAACATATCTATCCATATATCTTAAAGCTCTAGCAGCTGATCTAGGGACATCAGATCTATCTGGTGTTGTTGCAAATGGAATACCAAATCCAGTATGTCCAGTTGTAAATGATTTTTTATTAAATTGTTTATCGCTAGCCATATGAAGCCCTTTTAAATCAACACTTGCTCCAATTACTTTTGTATTTTCAGCTCCTGCTTTTTGAAGCCCTCTTGCAGTACCAGTCAAATTTCCGCCACCTGCATTTGTACAAATAACTGCATCCGGGTCTTTTCCAACCATTTCACGCATTTGCATTGCAATTTCATAACCTAAAGTTTCAACTCCTGCAATACCAAACGGAGTATATAATGATGCATTAAAATACCCTGTATCTTCTAATAATTCTAAAAAAGAATAAAAAAGTTCAGGCCCTACTGATAATTGAATTACTTCAGCTCCATAAGCTTCACACTTTCTTGCTTTTTCAATAATTTCAGGTTGTCCTTTATGTTCAGAATCATAACACTCTTGAACAATTATACATTTTAAACCATACATAGCAGCTTGAGAAGCAACAGCAGCTCCATAATTACCACTAGTTGCTGCAATAACACCTTTAAATCCATGTTTTTTAGCATGATACACTGCATTTGCAGCTCTTCTTGCTTTAAAGCTTCCAGATGGATTTGCAGCCTCATCTTTAACAAATATTCTAGCACCTTTACCTTCATCAGAAAATTTTCTGGCTAATTTTGTTAAATTTTTCATTTCATATATTTTTGTTTCACCAACCCCACTGCTTTTTTGGATATTAATCATTTCTTCTAATGTATATCCAACTTTTTTCATCATATCTTCATAATCAAAAGCTATTGAACCACTTTCAAATTGAGAATAATCAATTCCAACAGCTTTTTTCATAATATCATTTTTTCTACTCATTACAGCTTCATAACTATTGCCTTTCATTATTCTTCACCGTCCTCAAATAAAATTTTTCTAATTCTAGGTCCAATTTCTAATAATTCAGGTATATTATCACCAAATGAATGTTTATAAGAAGGATTAATTTCAATTAAATTACCTTCAACAACTCTTCCAGTCATAGTTTTTACTTCTACAAAATCACCTATTTCTGCATCAGATAATATATAACCTTTAACCCATAATTCTAAAGGAACCTTCTTAGTATCATCTGGAACTTGAGGAGCTCTTTCATTAGAAGTCAAAACAATAGAATGAATTTTAACCCATTGTCCTTTAATTGCTTTCATTAAATCATCTCCTACTTATTAATTCTATCTCTCATATCACCCATTATTGCTCTTGGAACTGGTAAATCTAACATTGTTTTTAATCCTGCACTTGCATTAATAACTTGAGGAATCATATTTACGCACATTGCAATAGTTCCAAGTCCTCCATCTACTTCAGGTTTAATTGACATATTTACTTCAGGACTACCTTTTAATACTATATAATCTCCAGTATGAGTTCCTTCCATTTCTGGTTCAATTTGTTGTGGATGAATCATATCTATTTTAACTTCACCATCAACATAGCCTTGACCAGTCATATTTACGCCAGCAACATTTCCAGCAGCAGCAAATCCGTATGGTGATTTTCTATCTACAGTTGTTACAATTGGTTTCATTTGTTGTTCAAATTTTTCAATAGGCCATCCAATAGCATCGCCAATCATATTAATTGATTCAGCAAACCCTACATGACCAGCTAATGTACCATCTTCAACTCCAGCATTAAATTCATCTAAAGTGATTCCTACACCTTGCTCTTCCATAACAGCATGTCCAAATGGAGATAACGAATTAACTCTTTTAGCTTCTACATGTGTTACATCAGTCATACAACCTGTTAATACAGTAACTAATAAATCCATTATTAACCCTGGATTAATTCCAGTACCTAATACTGAAACACCATTAGCCTTTGCAATTTTATCAAGTTCAACAGTAAGTTCAGGTTCTTGAGCTTTTGGATATGACATTTCTTCTGCTGTAGATATTACATTTATTTTTTGCTCCATTACATACTTTAATTTTGGAAATGCTTTTGCAGTATAAGAATCAGTTGCAACTAAACAAATATCAGCTGCGCCTTCTTTAATAATTTCTTCAACATTAGGATTAATAATTACAGACTTTCTATCGCCTCTTTCAATTCCTAAAACATCATAAATATCTTTTTCTATACGATCTGGGTGCATATCGCAAACCGCAACTATTTCAACACCTTTTTTAGTCGCTAACATTTTAGCCATTCCACTACCCATTGCACCAAATCCCCAAATCGCTACTCTAACATTCTGTTCCATCTTTTAATACACCTCCATAAATAATAACAAACTAAATCTCACTAATAAACTATAATGCATATAGTGTGCCAATAAAATTTAAATGAATTTTAATATTTTAGCCAAGAATATGCCCTTTTTTACCTAAAATAACGTTTTCCCGCAAAATAATTTGCACTTACGGTGCAAATTATTTTGCGTTACAAATCTTGAATTGTATATTATTCACAATATTTAATGAATTATTAGAATTTATACATATAATCATGCATAAATAGTATATTAATATTATAAATAAAAATATATTTTAACGCAAAATTTTTTGCATTAAAAATGAACCGTTATATTATAACGATTCATTTATTAAATTCTATCTACATATATCAAATTTTTTTAATTTATATTGCAAGTTTTGTCTTGAAATTCCAAGTTTCTTTGCCGTCAAAGTAATATTTGAATTACTCGACTCGTAAGTTGTTAACATAATTTTCTTTTCAATATCCTCTATATAGCCTGGAAGCCTATCATAATCTTTAAAATCACAATTATGACTATGTACAATGTTTTCACTTATTTTATCAATAAAGTATGAAGGCAAATGCTCTTTTTTTATTACATGTTCATCTTCTACGTAATTCATAGAAGATTCAATAATATTTCTTAATTCTCTTATATTCCCTTCCCAATTATATTTCATAAATATATCAACCACATTCTCACTAAGCATCCACACATCTTTATTAAATTTTTTATTGAATTCATTTATAAAATTCTCTGATAATTCCGCTATATCATCTTTTCTTTGATTTAATGTAGGAAGTCTCACTCCAATTACATTTATTCTGTAATATAGATCTTTTCTAAAACTATTTGACTTTAACAATATTTTAGGATCCGTATTTGTAGCAGCAATTATCCTAACATCTACTTTTATATCTTTTTGTCCACCAACTCTTCTAATATAATTTTCTTGAAGCACTCTTAAAAGTTTAGCTTGTAATTCTCCACTCATTGAATTTATTTCATCTAAAAACAAAGTTCCTCCACTCGCTTGTTCAAATAATCCAGGTCTATTCTCAGCACCTGTAAAAGATCCTTTAACCGCACCAAACAAAATACCTTCAAGCAAGGAGTCAGGTATTGCGGCACAGTTTTGAGCAATAAATGGCATTTCTTTTCTTTTACTTGCACTATGAATACTTTGTGCAAATAATTCTTTACCCGTTCCAGTTTCACCGTATATTAAAACACTTGAACCCATTTCAGCAGATTTCTTCGCATGTTTCAATGCTTTTAAAAAATCTTTATTTTCCCCAATAATATCATCAAAAGTATAATATCTACTTTTTACTATTTTAACATCATTATTCTTTATTAATTTCTGTTGTAAATCAATTATTTGATTCGACATATTTGATACTTCAGTATAATTTGATGAAATTTCAACTGCACCTATCAATTCATTACCATGGAATAAAGGAACCGTTGTATTTATTGTATTAATTTTTTCACCTTTTAAATTAATATAACTCTGTTTTTTTTTTAAAATTTCTTTCTGATTTTTAAGTACCATTAACAAAGTAGAATTCTCTTTTTTCCAATTTGGATATACTTCCAAAATATGCCTGCCAATTACTTTCTCTTTTTTTATTCCTTCGATTGTTTGCATTGCATCATTATAATACACAGTAATACCATCTTTATTGACAATATGAATGCCTTCACCAATATACTTTAAAATTTTTACCATTTGCTCACTGATTACTTTCATCAATTCACCTTCTCATTATATAATTTCTCACCAATTATCTTTTTATCATATAAAAGATTAAGAAAAGTATTTACAATCTGTTTATCAAATTGAGTTCCAATATTTTTCTTTAATTGATAAACAGCTTCTTCTACAGTTAATGGTTTTCTATAAGACCTATTTGAAGTCATCGCATCCCACGAATCTACTACAGTAAGTATCTTAGAAATATATGGTATTTCATCACCTTTTAAAGCATCAGGATAACCATCACCATCAATTCTTTCATGATGATGTTTAACATATATTGAAATATCCTTAAGAGACTCTAAACTAGATAAAGCTTCATATCCAATTACTGGATGAGTTTTTATCAATTCATATTCACCCACAGTTAATCTTTCTTTTTTATTTAATATTTCAGACGGTATTTCAATTTTCCCAATATCATGTACAATTCCTGCCCAATAAAGTCTTTCAATGTCTTTTTTAGATAAATTAAGTTTAATTCCAAGTTCTCTTGCATAAATAGCAACATTATCTGAATGATCAGTTGTATATTCATCATGAATTTCTAAAGTATTTAATAATACTTTTATCATACTTTTTTCGTAGGTTTCTTCATTAAATTCCTTTGAAGCTAATGAAAGTACAATCTTAATTAATTTCGTTATTGAATTCATTATACTCAATGAGCCCTCACTATAATTTCTTTTACTTTTATTATCAATATCAAACGACATACTTCCATAAAAATCATTATCAATAATTAAAGGTATTCTTATTGACTCAGCAATATCATTTGATTTAAATCCTTTTTCAGGAAAAAAAATATTTGAAATTTTATCATTAATTTCAATATGAGATTCTTTTATTAAATCATTATAAAATTCTTCTTTTGGTATCTTAGCTTCATTTAAAACATTTATATCATAACCGTTAGCTTTTAAATATTTAACTTTATTTTCACTAAAAATATAAACAGAACTATAGTCAGCTTCTTCCATAAGTATAGATGATAAATCAAACAATTTAATAATCAAATTTTCTAATCCATTATTAGTATTAAAAATAAGATTATCTAGTAAATCAGAAAATTCATCAAAATATAAAAGTAATTTTTCTTTTTTAATAATTTGTTTTCTTAAATTATAAATAATATCAATATATTTGTTTTCTTTCTTTTCTTCCTCAGTAATATCTTTCATAATTCCTAAAATGTATTTTTCATTATTATAAATAAAAATATTCTTTTTAATAAAAAAACAATATTTAATCTTTAAATAATTTTCAAAACATTTTTTTTCTTCAACAGAATCAATATTTCTAAGTAATAAATCCATATTTTCTTTGTTTTCATTTTTTAATTGTTGCTTAGAATAAAAATTTCTTCTAAAAATTTTGCTAGTTTTGCCAATAACTGTTTCTTTTTCAAAATCAAAATAATTCAAAAATTTATTATTTACGACTTCGAATTCTAGATCTTGATTTTTAATAAATATCATATTATTTGAATTATTTAAAATTATACTAAATATTTCATCAAGTTTAACTATATCTGTTAAATTTTCAATGTTCTGAATTTCGAGTTCTTCTAATTTTTCAATATTTAAATTGTAGTTTTTCTCAAATTCTAAATATTCTTTCTCATTATTTTCTTTTTTTTGATATTCTAAATCATATTTTTTTATTCTTTTATAAATTATAACAATCGTTATTAATACAATTATTACTAAAACATAAGAAGTTTTTTTATAAATATTATATCTAAATAAATAATCAATAAAAATAATTAATACGAGAAAAATAGAAAATATAGTTAACTTATTATTCTTATAGACTAATTTCATATTTTCTCACCCACTCAATAAATTTATCAATTAATTTTGAATCAAATGATTTATTTCTTTCATTTTCAATTTCAATAAAAAACTCGTCAAAAGAAATTTTTTCAATATTAATCAAATCATCATAATAATTTGCTATACTCAAAATTTGAGCAACAAATGATATTTCGTCAGTACTTAACCCTAAAGGGAATCCAGTACCATCATATCGTTCATGATGCTGATGAATATTATTTGCAACATTTTCTAAACCTTTAACATCTTTCATAATATTATAAGCAATCTCAACATGTTTCCTATCTACTTTTTCGAATAATGTTTCTTTTACTAAAACATCTTTCTTTAATAATAAAAAGCCCATATCATGCATAAGTCCAGACCAATAAGCTTCCATTACTTCAAAACTGTTAAGTTCACAAAAAAGTGCAAATTCTTTTGAAACTCTTCCAACATTAATAGAATGTTTATAAAGTTCCAAGCTATGAATTTTCATTATATTAACAAAAGAAAATAAAATATCGGTAGTTAATTTCTTGCTTTTTTCAATATTTAGAAAAAAAGTTACTATTATACTTATTAATTTTGAAAAAAGATTTACAAGTTGCATATCATCCGAATTAAAACTTAAATCAGAACCCTTTTTAATATCTAATGTAATAGCTCCATAAATCTCATTACCATTTAGAATCGTAAATTTTAATGATTCTTTTATAGGAATTGTTGCCTCTGAAATCTCATCAAAAAAATATTCTGCAGCAGTATCAACAATATTTTTAATAATGGCAGGATCAATAGATGACGATATGAAAAAATCATTTTTATTAATCACAATCTTCTTCAACTTATTAATGTTATGCCCTTTTGCATCTAAATATTTCACTTCGTCATTATCAAAAATATATGTACTTCCATAATCTATCTTATCAAATGTTTTATAAATATAATTAAAAATTTTTATTAATAAATCTTCTACATTTATATTACTAAAATCTTCAATTTCAATAATAAAATTCATAAGAGAGTTAATTTTCTCATTAATAATATTAACCTCTTTATTTGCATAATTTAAATTATCAATTGTTTTCGCTAAGTTTGCACTTGTATTATATAATTTTGTTCTATCTTCACCAACAGTTAATAAATAGTTATTGTTCTGAAGTTGTATTAGTTTTTTCTTATAGAAAAAATTATTTATAAATAATTCTATTTCTTCTAAATTGCCACTAAATATTCTATTATTATTTTCTATATGTTTCTCATAATCAAATCTAAAATTCGATTTTTTTAAATCATCACTATAATTCTCAGATAATTTTTTAAAAACTGAATTTGAATAAATTATTTTATTATCTATATCTGTAATTAATATTAAATCATTAATACTATCAAAAACATTAGTAAAATATTCTTTTTCTAAATTCAAAGAATTATTTTCCTTTTTTATTAACTCTATATCTTTTAATATTTTTTTATTATTTCTGATTATTCTATTTTTATTATTAAGAATTTCATTTTCTTTCGTTGTTAATTTATTTTCACTATATATAATTTTTTTATAAAAAATAAACATTAAAAAAATAGTTGATATAAATAAAAATATCAAAATATAAAAGTAAATATTTTCTATATTAATCAATGCAGTAGTTTTATCTAAAAACAAATAAAAAACCAGCATTAAAAATGCATAAATACTCATAATTTTACCATCAAGATTTTTTTTAAACATTTCAACCTCTTTTATATTTTAAAGTTATTTTACAACAAATAAAGAGAACATATAGATGCTCTCTTTATTATACTATTTATTTTATATTAAAACAAATATCTTGATATTTTTGATGTATTTTTACAACTTCTGGTACATATTTTTTTGAAGAATAAAACTTTTCTTCATTTTTATTTATCATTAAATATGATATAGCCATAAAAATAAATCCTGATAAAGCAGAAACTAATTCGCTATTAAATAATTTATCAGCTAATAATACACCAGATAAAAATGTTATAAACGGAATACCATATGCAATAGTAGCAGCTAATAATACATTTTGATTTTCCATATTAATTTCTACAACATCACCTTTTTTTGCTGCAATATTGTTATATGCTCTAATACTTTTATCTGGACTGCCGTCACCATTTCCGCAATGATTACAACCACTGCAGGCAGAAGTGGAATGCATTTCAACAACTACAAAATTACCATTTTCTTTAATTACTTTTCCAACTCTATTCATTATCTTCCTCTATTAATTCTATTCCTAATTCTTTAAGTTGTTCAATAGTAGCAATTGCAGGAGCATCAGTTAATAATGATGTAGCATTCTGAGTTTTAGGAAATGCTATTACCTCTCTAATATTATCAGATCCTGTTAATATCATTGCTAATCTATCAAGCCCGTAAGCAAGTCCACCATGTGGTGGAGCACCAAATTTAAATGCTTCTAACAAGAAGCCAAATTTTTCTTCTGCTTCTTCATCCGTAAAGCCTAACGCTTTAAACATTTTTTGTTGCATATCTAAAGTATTTATTCTAATACTTCCTCCACCAATTTCAAATCCATTTAAAACAATGTCATATGCATTTGCATGTGCTTTTTCTGGCTCAGTCTCTAAATATTTAATATCTTCTTCTTTAGGAGCTGTAAATGGGTGATGTTTTGCAACATATCTGTTATCTTCTTCACTAAATTCAAATACTGGAAAATCAGTAACCCATAACAAATCATATTTATCATCTTTTATCATATCTTGTTGTTTTGCAATTTCACATCTTAATGCACCTAAAGAATCATATGCAACTTTATAACTATCTGCAACTATTAAAATTAAATCTCCTGCTTCAGCATTCATTGCTTTTACTAAAGAATTCATTTCATCTTCTTTTAAAAATTTAGATATTTGTGAGCTAACTCCATCTTCCTCAACTTTAATCCACGCAAGTCCTTTTGCACCATAATCAGCAACAAATTTTTCAAGTTTTTTAATGTTATTTTTACTATAAGTATCTTTTAAGCCATTAAAATTAATTGCTTGAACAGTTCCACCATTATTAAGCGCTCTTTCAAATACTACAAAATCAGAACCTTTTACTACATTAGATAATTCAACTAATTCAAAACCAAATCTAGTATCCGGTTTGTCTGAACCAAATCTTTTCATAGCTTCATCATAAGTATATCTTTTCAATGGAATTTCAATATCAATACCCTTTACTTCTTTAAATATTCTTTTAAGTAATCCTTCATTAATTGAAATTACATCTTCTTGATCAACAAATGACATTTCAATATCTATTTGAGTAAATTCAGGTTGTCTATCTTTTCTTAAATCTTCATCTCTAAAACATTTAACAACTTGATAATATCTATCAAGCCCTGATACCATTAATAATTGCTTAAATAGCTGCGGAGATTGAGGAAGTGCATAGAATTTTCCATTATTCACTCTACTTGGTACTAAATAATCTCTAGCACCTTCTGGTGTTGGCTTTGTTAAAACTGGAGTTTCAACATCAATGAATCCATTTTCATCCATATAATCTCTTGTAACTTTAACTATTTTATTTCTTGTCATAAGTTTCTTTAACATTTTAGGTTTACGTAAATCAAGATATCTATATTTTAAACGAAGACTTTCTTTAGCATTATCATCATCATTAATATGAATTGGTGGTACATCCGATTCAGCCAAAACTCTTAATTCATTGGCAAATACTTCAATTTGTCCAGTTGGCATATCATTATTCACAGAAAATCTTTTCTTTACAATACCTTTAACAGCTATTACAAATTCTCCTCTAAGATTTGTTGCTTTCTCAAAAGCTTCAACTGATACCTCTTCGTCAAAAACAATTTGACATAACCCTGTTCTATCCCTTAAATCAACAAATTTAAGACCACCAAGTTTTCTGTTTTTTTGTACCCATCCCATTAAAATTACTTCTTCATCAATATCTGTTTCTCTTAATACTCCACACATATGTGTTCTTCTAAATCCTCTTAAATTATCTGCCATATTCTCCCTACCAATCTAGCAATTTTTAAATTGCATATAAAATTCATTACCCACTATCTAAAAAAAACAAAAAAAGTGGTTATCCATAAGGACGAGATTTCTCCCGCGTTGCCACCTTAATTGGTAAAACCCACTCATTAACAATATCTTTAAATAGGTGTCTTCACTTTCTAACAAATGTCAGTTTTCCACTATCACCGACTCTCTATAATTATTATAAAAAGTTACTCTTCCTATAGATTATTCACTTCTGTTAATTATAAAAGAAAATATAAGATTTGTCAAAATTACTCCATATATTTTTTAATATCTTCAATAAACCTATCCACGTTTAATTCTTTTGTTGCCCATGAAGTAACAAGCCTTATAGCAGAAGTATCATTATTTATTTTCTGCCAAATATAAAAATTATAATCTTTCTCAAGTTTATTTATTAATTTATTTGGTAATATAGGAAATATTTGATTAGACTTTGAATCAGTTAAAAATTCAAAACCAAGCTCTTTTATTTCATCAGATATAATCTTTGCCATTAAATTTGCGTGAGTAGCAAGTTTAAAAAATAAATCATTCGTAAAAAGTTCAACAAATTGAATCGCAATTAATCTTCCTTTAGCAAGAAGAGCACCTTTTTGCTTTAAATTAAATCTAAAATTTTCTTTTAATTCATTATTTATAATTACTATCGCTTCACCAAGAAGAGCACCATTTTTAGTACCACCAATATAAAAAACATCTGCTAAATTAGCTAAATCAGATAATAATAGATCATTTCCTTCACTTGTTAATGCTGAACCTAATCTTGCACCATCCAAATATAAATATAAATCATTATTTTTACAAAACTCACTTAAATTTACAAGTTCCTCTTTTGTATAAACTGTCCCTATTTCTGTCGAATTTGAAATAAAAACAAGTTTTGGTTTAACCATATGTTCATCTGAGTGAGCTTCAACTACCGGCAATATAATCTCAGGATATAATTTGCCATTTTCTGTTTCAATTTCATTTATTTTGTGCCCAGTTGCTTCAATTGCTCCAGTTTCATGAACACAAATATGACCTGTTTTGGCAGCAATTACAGATTCATAAGGTCTCAAAATAGAAGAAATAACAGTTAAATTAGCTTGTGTACCTCCAGAAATAAAATGAATATCAACATTATCATTTTTTATAATTTTTTTAATTTTTTCTTTTGCAAGGCTTGAATATTTATCTTCACCATAACCATCCACTTGTTCTAAATTACTTTTAACAAGTAAATTAATAATATTTTCATGTGCTCCTTCAGAATAATCGTTTTTAAAACTAATCATAAACACCTACCTAATTATATTTTCAATCGCATCCAATTTTCTATTTATCATTTCATCAATTCTTAAAATATACTCTTCAACACCTTTTAAATTTGCAACTCTATCAAATCTATCAGAATTTTCATATGCTATTTTTGAAACTGCACCAGCTCCAAATGCCAAAATGGTATGTCTTTCTTCAATAATTTTAATATTATAAAGTGATTCCTTTCCTTCAAGAGCAAATCCAACATTCTCAAGATTTCCAATAATATTTTTCTGTCTATATAAATAATATGGATTATATAAATCTTTTAAATATTCTTTTGAATATTCCATTAGTTTTCCAGTTAAATTTGCATCTTCAAACTTATATCCAGTATTTTTTAAATTAGAACCTTTTTTTATTGACAAAGAATGAATAGTAATATTATCAGGTTTCAAATCTTTTATTATTTTTAATGTTTTTTTATATGTTTCCATTGTTTGATTTGGAAGCCCTAAAATTAAATCCATATTTAAACTATTAAAATTAAACTTTTTTATCATTTCATACTTCTCTAAAATATCTTCTCTAGTATGATTTCTATTTACTTTCTTTAAAATGCCATTATCCATAGTTTGTGGATTAAGACAAATTCTAGTCACATTGAATTTTTTCATAATTTCTAGCTTTTCTTCAGTAATTGTATCTGGTCTTCCAGCTTCAAAAGTGAATTCTAATACCGTTGACATATCAATTTTTTTTGTTAAAAGTAAAAATATTTCATTCATTTCAGAAACAGTTAAAGTTGAAGGTGTACCACCTCCAAAATAAATGCTATCTATTACAAAACCTTTTTCATTTACTCTATCAATTACGCTATTAATTTCATATTTTAAACTTTTAATATAATCTTCCATTAAATGTTTTTTCTTTTTATAGATATTTGATGGAAAAGAACAATAAGTACATCTAGTAATGCAAAATGGAATACTTAAATAAATTGAAATTCTTTTATTATCTATCGGATAAATAAATCTTCTTTCTCTATACGCAATATTTATAATTAAATTAGCTTTATCTTCACTCATTAAATATTCGCTTTTTAATATTTCAAGAATTTCTTCTTTTAAATAACCATTATCTATATATTTATGCACCACTTTAACAGGTCGCATGCCTGTAAGTATTCCCCATTTTCCATTTGCTTTTTTATATTTTAAAAGCAATTTATACATACTATATTTAATAATACGTTTATGATAATTTCTTATAAATAAATCGATATCACTTTTATTTTCACGCTTTTCTATTAATTCATCAATTAATACATCATTTTGATAAAGCTTATTTTCAACAATAAAATCATCTCCAACAATCTTTATTGAATTTTCTAAATAAAATTCACAATCTATCTTTTCTAAACTAAATTTAATTTCATTAAAAAAAACCAACAATAATTGAGTAACATCATACTCATAATCATGGTTTTTTAAATTTACATTAATCATAATTTCTCCTTCTAAAAAAATCATATTTTAAAAAAAAGGATTTTTTATTATTTCATTATTTATTGTTGTAGATGGTCCGTGGCCAGGATAAACTAAAGTTTCTTTTGGCAGTACTAATAATTTTTCTTTAATAGATGAAATTATTTTAAATCTGTCTCCACTCGGCAAATCTGTTCTACCAATTGAATTTTTAAATAAAGTGTCCCCTGCAAAAAGAATATTCCCAACTAATACACATGAACTTCCTTCAGTATGTCCAGGAGTATGAATTAATCTTAAAGTTAATGAACCAACTTTTAATATATCACCATCTTTAAATATCTTATCAGGTAAAAATTCAATCTTGTCTTTCATTCTACTAGATAGATTAGCTTCACTATCATTTACCATATATGCATCAAATTCATTTATATATATAATAGAATTATATTTTTCTTTTAACTCTTTAACAGCACCAATATGATCAAAATGCCCATGAGTTAAAATAATATATTTTAAATTTAAATTATTACTCACTAAAATTTCATCAATTACTTCAAAATCACCAGCAGGATCAATTACAAAAGCTTCTTTAGTTAATTCATCAGCAGCTATATAACAATTAGTATAATAAACTCCAACTCCAACTTTTTTTAAAAACATATTAAAATCCTTTTTTACTATCAACTAATAAAGTTACAGGTCCATCATTTTTAATATCAACTTCCATATGAGTTTGAAAAACTCCGGCTTCTACTTTTAATTTATATTCATTTGCAATATATTCTAAAAAGCTATCATATAATTTCTTTGCCTTTTCAGGACGTGCTGCATTAATAAAGCTTGGTCTTCTTCCTTTTCTACAGTCACCTTGCAAAGTAAACTGAGATATAACCAATATTTCCCCAGCTTTATCTAAAAGTGATAAATTCATTTTATCATTTTCATCTTCAAATATTCTTAAGTTAATAATTTTATCAGCAAGATATTTAACATCATTTTCACTATCTTCATTTTCAATACCTAATAAAACATTTAAACCTTTATCAATACTTCCAACTATTTTTCCATCAACTTTTACACTAGAACTACTTACTCGTTGTACTACAGCTCTCATTAATCCTCCTAGTTGATTACTCTTTTTACTTCTATTACTCCATCAACTTTCTTCAAATTATTTATTAATTTTGATAAATGTTTCTTATTTGTTATTTCAATAATCATTTCAACAGTTGCAATTCCATTTTTATCTTTTCTTGCATTTAGTCCATTTACAATAAAATTTTCGTTATTAATTATAATTGTAATTTCAGATAATAACCCTTTTCTATCATTTCCAATAATTTTCACTTTTGCTTCATAAGAAGTTTTCGCACTATTATCAGCCCATGCTACTTCAATAAATCTTTCTTTTGATTTTTCTAAATCAACAAAATTAGGACAATCTACTCTATGAATTGTAACTCCTCTTCCCTGAGTAACATAACCAATAATTTCATCACCAGGTACTGGATTACAGCATTTAGCAAAACGCGTAAGCACATTTTCAAGACCTTTTACAACAACTCCAACATTTTCTCTTTTTTTGATTGTGCTTTTTTTAAGTCTTTCTGGATTAAATTTCCCTTTTTTAATTTCTTCTTCTTTTTTAAACTCTTTTATTCTTGGAATTACCTGTTTAGTGAGTATTCCTCCATAACCTATTGCTTCATATAAATCATCAAGAGTTTCAAGACTTAATCTTTTAAGTATAGTACTAAGCCATTTTTCTTTATCTTTTAAGTCATCTTTAAGTGAAAGACGAGCATATTTCATTTCTCTTTCTAATATAGCTTTTCCTTTTTCAACATTTTCATCATGGCGTTCTTTTTTAAACCAACGTCTGATTCGGTTCTTTGCATGATTACTCTGAACAATATTTAACCAATCTCTAGAAGGACCAGAACCTTTTTTAGTAATAATAGATACTATTTCACCTGAAGATAATTTATATGTTAACGGCACAATTTTACCGTTAACTTTTGCACCAACACATTGATGGCCTACTTGTGAATGAACTTTGTATGCAAAATCAATTGGTGTAGATCCGTTAGGCAATTCAAAAACTTCACCATTTGGTGTATATACAAAAACTTCATTTACATATAAATCAATTTTTATAGAATCTAAAAACTCTTCTGGATCTGCATTTTCATTTTGATTTTCTAAAATTTCTCTTACCCAATCAAGTTTTTTATCAATATTATCTTCTCTGCCACCTTTGTAAATCCAATGAGCTGCAATACCATATTCTGCAACTCTATGCATTTCTTCAGTTCTAATTTGAATTTCCAAAGTATCTCCATCACTTGTTATTACAGTAGTATGTAATGATTGATATAAATTTGATTTTGGCATTGCAATATAATCTTTAAATCTTCCTGGTATTGGATTCCAGAGTGTATGACAAATACCGAGAACAGAATAACATTCCTTTAAATCATTTACAATTACTCTAATCGCTGTTAAATCAAAAATTTCATCAAATTCTTTATTTCCTTCTACCATTTTTTTATAAATACTATAAAAATGTTTTGCTCTACCATTAATTTCAAATTCAGCACCAATTTGATCCTTAATACTATTTTCTAATAATTTAATATTTTCATTAATAACATCTTCACGATCGGAACGTTTTTTCTGTATTTTTTCAACTAATTCATAATACTCGTCTAAATGTAAATATGAAAAAGAAATATCTTCAAGTTCCCATTTTATTTGAGACATACCTAATCTATCCGCAATTGGAGCATAAATTTCCAAAGTTTCCATTGCTTTTTCTTGTTTCTTTTTAACAGACATATATTCTAAAGTACGCATATTATGAAGTCTATCTGCAAGTTTTATTAAAACTACTCTAATATCTTTAGCCATAGCTAAAAACATTTTTCTTAAATTTTCACCTTTTTGTATCTCTTTTGATTCATATCTTAAATTTGTTAATTTTGTAACACCGTCAACTAAAAGTGCTATTGTTTCGCCAAAAATTTCACCAATTTCTTCCTTCGTATACTTTGTATCTTCGACAACATCATGTAAAATAGAAGCAATTATAGTTTCTTCATCCATTTTCATTTCAGCTAAAATTAAAGAAACAGCAATAGGATGAATAAAATAATCTTCTCCAGATTTTCTTTTTTGTCCATCATGTGCTTCTTTAGCAAAATAATATACTTTTTTTATATTATCAATATTATACTCATCATTTAATTTAATAAGCTCTTTTATGTACGTATTATAATCTATAACAATCACCTTCTTCTATGTTAATTACATTAATTATACATAAAACAAACAAAAAATACAAATTACTTTTTAATAAGCGATTTTACTGTATATTCTTTTAATTTGTCTTTTCCATTTAAGAAAGCAAGTTCAATTAGAAATACCATTCCAACTACTTCGCCTCCAAGTTTTTCAACCATTTTAACGACCGCTTCAACAGTACCACCTGTAGCTAACAAATCATCAGCAATAAGCACTTTATCTCCTGGTTCAATTGCATCCGCATGAATTTCAAGCGTATCTGTACCATATTCCAAATCATAAGTATATGAAAGTGTTTCTGCTGGTAATTTCCCAGGTTTTCTTACAGGTATAAATCCAGTTTTAGTTGCATATGAAATAGGTGTTCCCAAAATGAAACCCCGAGCTTCAGGTCCTACCACTTTATTAAAATCTATATCTTTTACTAATTCAATGCAGGCATCAATAGAATCATGAAAAGCATCTCCATCTTTTAATAAAGTTGTAATATCCATATACTCAATTCCTTCTTTTGGAAAATCTTTTATCATTCTTATTTTATTTTCAAAATTCATCTACATCACTTTCCCTTTCAATTCTAACAATTTCATAAACATTAAGTTTTCTTCAATTTTTATAGCTTTTTCAAGTTTTGGTAAAATAGTAATATTGATATTGTCATCAATATATTTAAAATCAATAATTTTAATTTCTTTTAATATTTCTAAAGCAAATAACACTTTAATTTCCGATATTCCAATTATTTTTGAAATGTTTTTTATATTAAAATCATTAACATTCAATATTTTTCTATAAACTTTTATTATCTCTCCTTTATCAGGAATCTCTCTAAAAATATTCTTTAAATTTTCAATACGACGATGATTTGCAAAACTTATAAGTTTATCTATTTTTTTTCGAATAGGAATATCATAAAATATTATTTGCTCATAATCGTTAATTTTAATATTTTTTAAAATCGGATTAATCAGAATATCTTTATTTGTAATTTTATCTACAACATTATAATGAAACTTCCATTTTTCATATTTTTTCTTATCCTCATTAGATATCGAATGAATAGAATTAATAAGTATCAATGTTTTTAAATTAATATCTTTAATTGAATCCTTTTGAATCAATAAATTATTAAAATTAATATTGTTAAAATAAGTAACATTATTTTTAATACTCAAAAATAATGTTTTTAAATATTCAATTTCCAAAATATTTCCTTTGCGAATTTCGCGCATTTTCATATCCTTTAACATTAACTGTGGTGTAACAAGTCCATTATATTCATTTATATCCAAATTCACTAGTAAATCAACTTTATCTTTATTATTAATCTCATCAGTTAAGTAACCAAGTCCAAATCCAATTGCATCAAAATTTATTGAATTTTGATTAACAATTAATTTTAAATGACTTTTATCAGAACCAACAGTTTTAATATTTATAATATCACAATCTTCAACTCTAAAAGAAGGCTTTGAATTTCCTACACCAAATGGTTTTAAATAATCAAGCGAATTTATTGTATCCAATGTAATATCATCACTTGATATATAACCTTCATAATTTATTGTTGGAATCAATTCTTCTAAATTTATATTATCAACAACATATTCATTAATTGATTTTCTAAAATTAATAACATTTTCTTCATTTAAGCTAAGCCCAGCAGCCATTTTATGACCACCAAAACCTATAAGAAATTTTTCGCATGATTTAATTGCTTCATATATATTGAAACTTCCAATACTTCTAGCTGAACCTTTAACATAATCATCTTCTCTAGTAAGTACTATCGCTGGTTTTCCATATTTTTCAACAATTCTAGATGCAACTATTCCGATAACTCCAGAATGCCATTGTTCACCAAATACAACGATTACACTTTCATTATCTAAATCTATTTCATTTTCAATATATTTTTTTGATTTAACAAATATTGCTTTTTCAATCATTTTTCTTTGTTCATTTAAGTTTTTAAGTTTTTCAGCAATTGAATAAACTTCCTCTTTATCAGAACTAGTAAGCAGTTTTACTGCTAAATCAGCATCTCCAAGTCTTCCAGCAGCATTTATTTGAGGAGCAAGTCTAAATCCAACTATCCCAGCAGTAATCTCTTTATCATTTAACTTAGAAAGTTCAATCAAAGCTTTCATTCCTAAATTTTCAGTATTATTAAGTTTTTCAAGTCCTATTCTTGTAATTATACGATTTTCTTTATCTAAAGGTGCAATATCTGCTATAGTTCCAAAAGCTGTTATATCAATATATTTCATATATACATCGTTAAATGTTTTTTTTGATAAAGCTTGAATAAGTTTGAAAGCAATACCAACTCCCGCTAACATATCATAAGGATATGTATCATAGGATACTTTAGGATTAAGTATTCCAAATGCATTTGGAAGAATATCACCACATGTATGATGATCTGTAATAATAATATCCATATTAAGCTGATTCGAATAATCTGCCATTTCATTTGCAGTTATTCCACAATCCACAGAAATTATTAAATTACCTTGCTTATTAAAAATATAATTAATTCCTGTTTTACCAATTCCATATCCCTCATTTTGCCTATTTGGAATATAATAATTAACATCATAGCCTACAGACTTAAAATAGTTAATCAATATTGAAACAGATGTAATTCCATCAACATCATAATCTCCATAAATCCATATATTTTCATTATTAATAATAGCTTTCTCAATCCTATTTACTATCTTTTCCATATCTACAAATAAAAAAGGATCATTTAGATCCTTAATGCTAGGATTTATGAATTTTTCTGCTAAATCCACAGTATCATATCCTCTACTTAAAAGAATCTTAGCTATTAAAAAAGGGATTCCTAATTTATCAGATATCATTCTGATTTTATCACTGTCATTATTAAATTTCATTTTATTAATCCACTTTTTTTTAAGCATTTTTACACCTATTCTATAATTTTATCTTCTTTCAAGTTATCACTTAATTTAATTTTACTTAACCCATTTTCTTTTTCTTTTATTTCACTATTAAAATCATTTTTTTCTTGTTGAAGCTTAGCATTAACTTTTTTTAATGCTCTTATTTCACTTGATTTTTTTAATGTTTTTACTAAATTTAATAAATACATTAATGCTGCACCAAATATTGCTGAAATTAAAATCACTATCGCTTGTGACACTTCAGGTTTAACAAATAATAAATTTACTTCTACCACTTTCGAATTAAGTCCTGCAAAAATTGCTATAACTATTGCAAACAACAACGAAAATATAACTGTTAACTGCATATTATCACTCCTATTTTTTTCAATTTAATATAATTATATTATAAGCTAAATATTTATAAAAATCAAAAAAAACTAAGATATTTCTATCTCAGTTTTATATTTTTAACACTTATTATTTCGATTTATTAGTTTTTAAAATAGCCCAAATTGGAGAAGCAATAAATATTGAAGAATATGTTCCTGCGATTACACCAGCTAATAAAGGAGTTGCAAACTCTTTAACAGCAGGCGTACCATAAACAAATAAACTTCCAATTACTAATAATGTTGTAACTGAAGTGAATACAGATCTTAAAATCGTTTGATTAATACTTACATTCGCAATTGTGAAATTATCTTCTCTTTTCATCCTTCGTACATTTTCTCTTACTCTATCAAATACTACAATTGTATCATTTATTGAATATCCAACAATTGTTAAAATTGCCGCTATAAATGATGAATTAACTGGAATATTGAAAATTGCATATACTGCTAATACAACTAATACATCATGCATTAATGCAATAATTGCAGCAAGTCCATATATCAATTCAAATCTGAATGTGATATAAATTAACATTCCAAGAGATGCAAACAATATTGCTATTAAAGCTCTTTGTTTAATTTCACCTCCAACAGATGGACTAAATTGATAAGCCCCTAAAAAAGTTGCTTCATATTCTTTTTCAAATTTATCAGAAATTTTAATTCTCTCCTCATTAGAAAGAGATTTCTTTGTTCTAATAATAACTTCATTGTTACTATCGCCTGCATGAATTATTTCTTCATTTAAATCAAATTCCTCTAATGTACTCGATATTTTATCTAATTCAACAGTTTTACCTAAATCAAACTGAATCATTGTTCCACCTGTAAAATCAATTCCAATATTTAACCCATTAACTAGAGCAAATACAAGACCAACAGCAATGACTAAAATTGATATAATAAACCATTTTTTATAATTATTTGCTATATTCATTATGCTTCCTCCTTATGCTCTATATAATCCTTTTTTACCAAATCCCTTAAATGCAAGTCCATTTATCATAATTGCTTTAGTAACAACTATTGCAGTAAACATACTTACAAGAATACCTATCATTAATGTAACAGCAAATCCTTTTATAGGGCCTTGGCCAAAATTGAATAAAACAATACCGGCAATAAGAGTTGTAATATTAGCATCCAAAATTGTTTTCATTGCTCTATGAAAAGCAAAATTTATTGAAGATCTAACAGTTTTACCATTTCTTAATTCCTCTTTTAATCTTTCAAAAATAATTACATTCGCGTCAACAGCCATACCTACTGAAAGAACCATACCAGCAATACCAGGTAAAGTTAATGTAGCTCCAAAAGCAACCATTAGTAACATAACAATTGATGCATAAAATACCAATGATATACTTGCAAATAATCCTGGAAGTTTATAATATCCAATTAAAAATAAAACAATTAATAACAAACCAACTTTTGCAGCAGAAACACTTTTCTTCATTGCATCTAAACCCAATGTTGGTCCAATTACTGAAGTTTGTATTTCATTCATTTGAACTGGTAAAGCACCCGCTCTAATTAATGATGCTAATTGAGAGGCTTCATCATTTGTAAATGATCCTGTAATTATTGCTTTACCATCAGGTATAGCTACAGAAGCATTTGGTGCAGAAATAACTTTTCCATCAAGTAAAATTGCAATCTGTCCACCTTTTTTAGTTGCTTCAAAAAATGCTTTTGTTCCTGAATCATTTAATTCTATTCCAACAGCAGGTTTACCATATTGATCTTTTGAAAGGAAAGAATCTTTTACATCATTACCAGTAATAACTTCCTCATAATCAAATTCATCTTTCATCATTCCTGTACTAGCAAATGGGCTTTTTCCACTATCACTATTGTAAACAACCCTTAAAAATTCAAGCTGAGCTGTTTTACCAATAATTTCTAAAGCTTCCTGAGTATCATCAACTCCTGGAAGTTCAATTCTAATCCTATCTTCACCTTGAATAGTAATATTTGGCTCAGTTAATCCAAATTCATCAATTCTATTACTCATTACAGATTTTACTTGATTCATTGTTTTTAATAAATCAGTTCCTGTTTCGTCTGTATCAGCTTCATAAACTACTACAACACCACCTTCAATATCTAATCCTAACTTAATTGCTTCTGAAACAGGTTTAACTACATAACTTCCAAGATTTAACCCATAAACAGAAACAAAAGCTGTAAATGCAATTGCTGCAATTATTAGAAAAAATATTAATTCATTGTTTTTTCTCTTCACCCTAATCTCCTCCTATTTGTGTTCATTTGCAAGTTCAACATAATGAACAGACAATTTTTCAATGTCATCTATTTCTATTTGAGTCAGCTTTCTCACAACTCTCCCAGGATTTCCAACAACTAAAGAATTACTTGGAATTTCTTTTCCTGGCGGAACTAAACTTCCAGCTCCAATAATAACATCTTTATTTATTTTAACATTTGGAAGTATAATTGCTCCCATTCCAATTAAAACATTATTATCAATAGTACAAGAATGAACAATAGCACCATGCCCTATAGTTACATTATTGCCTATAATAGTTTTTATTCCAGTATCAGCATGTATTACGCAATTATCTTGAATATTAGAATTTTTACCAATTTCAATAAAATCAACATCTCCACGTAAAACTGATTTATACCATACACTTGAATTTTCTGAAATTTTGACTTTTCCAATAACATCAGCTGTTTCAGCGATAAAACAAGATTTATGAATTTCTGGTTTATAGTCTAAATAATTTTTCTTCATCAGGTTTCTCCATAGCTAATTTAGCTTGTATATAAATAGCATTTTCAACTCTATTTTTTTCCATTGCACAACCAAGTTTATATGGTTTATCTATATCACCATTTGCATTATATGCATTTGCATGACATCCACCGCTACAATAATACTTAGCCCAACAAGTGTCACAACCTTCTTTTGTTAAAATACTTGATTTTTTAAAGAACTCTGCAATATCAGGATTTTTTATACCTGTAAATACATTACCCATAATAAATTCATCTTTTTCAACAAATTGATGACAAGGATAAATATCTCCATTTGGTGTCACCGCAATATATTCAAGACCCGCTCCACATCCTCTTACTTTCTTTAAAAAACACGGACTATTATCAAGATCAAGAGCAAAATGGAAAAAATCAAATTTCTTATCATCATTTGCTAATTTTCTTTTTATATATTCATCTGCAACTTTATCATATTCTTTAAAAATTGTATCAAGATCTTCTTCTTTAAGAGCATAGTCCTCTCTAGGATCTGTTACAACAGGTTCAATTGATAAACTTTCAAATCCTAAATCTGCAAGATGAAAAATATCATTTGAAAAATCAAGATTTTTTCTAGTAAATGTTCCTCTAACATAATAAAGTTTATCTCTATTATCAACTACTTTCTTAAAATTAGGAACAATTTGTTCATATGTACCTTTTCCACTTTGATAAATTCTAAACTCATCATTCACTTCTTTTCTTCCGTCAATACTTAATACAACATTATCCATATATTCATTTAAAAACTCCGATATTTCATCATTTAATAAAGTTCCATTTGTTGTAATTGTATATCTAAAATTTTTCTTATTATCATATTTTTTTTCTAATTCTTTACCATAAAAAACAAGTTCTTTAACAACATCAAAGTTCATTAATGGCTCTCCACCAAAAAAATCAACTTCAAGATTATAATGATTTCCTGAATTTTCAGCTAAATATTCCATTGATCTTTTTCCAACTTCCAATGACATAATTTCTCTATTTCTTTGAAAATCTCCTTGTGATGCAAAACAATACTTACATCTAATATTACAATCATGAGCAACATGCAAACACATAGCTTTTACAACAGGATTATTATATAATTCGTATTCATCAGCACTAAATGTTTTAGCAAATAATTGCTTTTGAGAAATTAAATCTCCGATATCTTTGATAGCTTCACTAATTTCATTTTCGGAATACTTATTTTTTAATTCTGAATTTATTTTTTCTCTGTCTGGATTCGGATAAAAATCTAAGATATCATAAACAACATCATCAACTACATGAATTGAATCGCTATTTACATCTAAAACAATTTTCAATCCGTTTTTTTTATACTTATGAATCATTTCATTTCCTTTCTAGTAAAATCATTTTAACTTCATAACCATAGATTATACGATTATACAAATTGCAAAATTAAAATGCAATTAGTATAATTGCAGAATGTATTTCCCTAAACCATAAAAAAAGCAGCATAGCTGCTTATTTATTTTGTTCACATCCTTGATTACCAACGGTACAAGATGTTTTACAAGCAGATTGGCAAGATGTTTGACATTCACCACAACCACTTGTCGAACTAATAATATGATTTGACCCAACTTTAATAGTTCTAATATGTTTCATAAAAACCACTCTCCTCACTCATTACTAAGTAATTATACCATAATACGTGATTCGAATAAAGGAAATTTTATTTTTCAATTAATTGTCTAATTGCCCATTTCTTTATATTCATTTTTGTATCATTTGGTTTAACTTCAATTATTACATTTTCCCCTTCAACATTTACCACTTTGGCATTAATTCCACCAATAGTTGTAATTTCGTCACCTTTTACGATATTATTTCTCATTGTTTCTATTTCTTTTTTTTGCTTATTCTGAGGTCTAATAAAGAAAAAATAAAACATCGCTATTATACCACCATATATTGCAAAAGTGAAAATCGCATTACTTTGCATAGAGTTCCTCCTTTTATTCTAATATTTCATTCACTACTAATTTATTATACATTTTTTTATTTAATATATCCATATTTTTTATAAAATTCTTCTTTATAATCCAATAATCTATCATTTTTAATAGCTTCTCTAATATTTTCAGATAATCTTAAAAGAAAATTTAAATTATGAATTGTTAATAATCTTGCTCCTAAAATTTCATTTTCTTTAACTAAATGTCTTATATATGATTTAGTATAATTCCTACATGCATAGCAATCACATTCATCGTCAAGAGGAGTAAAATCATCAAAAAATTTAGCATTTTTTAAATTAATTCTTCCCTGACTTGTCATCGCAGTACCATTTCTTGCAATTCTTGTAGGTAAAACACAATCAAACATATCAATTCCGCTAATAGCTGCCTCAAAAATATAATCTGGTGTACCAACACCCATTAAATATCTTGGTTTATCTTTCGGCATCATCGGAGTAGTATATTTTAAAACCTCTATCATTAGTTCCTTTGGTTCACCAACACTAAGTCCACCAATTGCATAACCAGGAAAATCTAATTCAATTAATTCTTTTGCACTTTGTTCACGTAAATCTCTAAACATTCCACCTTGGATAATACCAAATAAAGCTTGTGTCTCTGGATTTTTATGAGCATCCTTAGAACGTTTCGCCCATCTTGTTGTCATTTCTAATGACTTTCTTACATATTCTTTATCAGCAGGATATGGAGGACATTCATCAAAAGCCATCATTATATCAGAGCCTAATGCATTTTGTACTTCCATTGATTTTTCTGGAGTAAAAAAATGTTTTGATCCATCAACAAACGATCTGAATTCAACTCCTTCTTCAGTAATTTCCCTTAATTTATCTAAAGAAAAAACTTGAAATCCACCACTGTCAGTAAGTATCGGTCCATCCCAATTCATAAATTTATGAAGTCCACCAGCTTTTTCAATTAATTCATGACCTGGCCTTAAATACAAGTGAAAAGTATTACTTAATAATATTTGTGTTTCAATTTCTTTTAGTTCTTCTGGTGTCATCGCTTTTACCGTTGCTTTTGTTCCAACAGGCATAAATATTGGTGTTTCAATTACACCATGCGGAGTAGTAATTCTTCCTAATCTCGCTCCACTTTGCTTACATTCTTTTATTAATTCATATTTTATCGCCATTATTTCCTCCAAATCTACTTAATTAACATTGCGTCGCCAAATGAAAAAAATCTATATTCAAGTTTTATCGCTTCTTCATACGCATTTAAAACAAACTCTCTTGTTGAAAGGGCACTAACAAGCATAATTAATGTAGATTCAGGCAAATGAAAATTCGTAATTAAACCATCAATAACATTAAGTTTTTTACCTGGATAAATAAATATTTCAGTTTCACCTTTATCAGCAACAATCTTACCATTTTTCTTATAAACAGATTCTAAGGTTCGCGTTGAAGTAGTTCCAACCGCAAATACTTTATTTCCTCTTTTTTTAGTTTCATTTATCATATCTGCAGTATCTTCATCAAGCTCATAATATTCAGAATGCATTTGATGATCTAAAATATTATCAACTTCAACCGGTCTAAATGTACCTAGCCCAACATGTAAAGTTACATAACCAATGTTAATTCCTTTTTCTTTAAGTTTTTCAATATATTCATTTGTAAAATGAAGACCAGCAGTTGGAGCAGCTGAAGATCCATTTGTTTTTGAATATACAGTTTGATACCTTTCTTGATTTTTTAATTCTTCATGAATATACGGTGGTAATGGCATAGTTCCTATTTTTTCAAGAACTTCTACAAAATAACCTTTATAGGCAGAAAATTTTACTATTCTAATCCCTTGATCAGCATATCCTGTTACTTCACCTGTTAATAAATTATCGCCAAATGTAAATTTAGCACCTATTCTTGCTCTTTTCCCTGGTTTTACAAGTACATTCCAAGTATCTTTTTCAACCTCTTCTAAAAGTAAAAACTCTACTTTAGCTCCAGTATCTTTAATACCAAATATTCTAGCAGGTAATACTCTACTATTATTAAGAACTAAAGTATCCCCTTCATTTAAATATTCTATTAAATTACTAAATTTTTCATCTTTTGTTTCGCCAGTATCCTTATTTAAAACCATAAGCCTTGAAGCTATTCGATTTACTAGAGGTGTTTGTGCTATCAATCGCTCAGGTAAATCAAAATAAAAATCTTTTTTGTTCATTAGTTTCTCCTATCCAGGTACGTTCCAGTATAATAATGCAGTAATATATCTTCATAACTATAACCACGATTCGCCATAACATTTGCACCCCACTGGCTCATACCTACACCATGTCCAAATCCTTTCCCATCAAATTTAATTTTATTAATTTTTACATTAATTTCTTTTTTACTTATACCATCAAAAACGTTATATGAAGAATAATTATCCATATTCTTTATTCCATCTGAAGTTATAATCTTCATTTTGTTAATAGGTTCCTTTAAATATTTTTTATTATTTACATATGAAACTTCATTATCTTTAACTACATCAAACCACATGCTTTTAATATCAAAATATCCAAATATTTTTCTTGTTTCGCCTTTTTCAAGAATCACACTACCTTTTGAGCCAACAAATTCTAATTCAATTATTCTATTATTTTCAGATTTAGAAAGAACATTTATATCATAAATATTTCCAATATTGTACCCTGCTTCATTTAATTTTTCTGAAATTTCACTAATTAAATAACTTCTATTCCATGTTGAATTATTAGTGTTTTCAGAGTATTCATCCTTTACTCCCACTAAATACGGAACTTTTGATTGCCACACATTTTCAACACTTTCAGTTTGACCACCACTATTCGAATGATAATATGCAACTACAATGCTATCATTTGATTTTAGTATACAACCAATTGTTTCATCTACAGCTTCATTTGTATTTTCTGACTCAGCATCATATCCACCATAAACTTGTGAATTTATATCATCAGTTAAATCAAAACCTAAATAATTATATTTTCCAATATTTGAATATGTAAAATTTCTAGCAGCAACAGCTTGAGCCTTCAAAGCCTCAATAGGCCAATTTGTAGGCATTTCTTTAGAAACAACACCATATAAATACTTTTCAATTAGCAGTTTATTAATAACAGTTATATCACTATCAATATTTCTTTGAAAAAGAAAATTTCCTCTATAATTAATATCATTATATTTAATTACTGAATCACTCCCAAAAGAAATATCAAAATTCGAATTATAAATTAATACAATATCGTTATTTGCATTTTTCACAATTAAATTTTTATCATTTAATGAAACTATTTGATAAGATCCATCATTCGATTTTTCAGCCTCACTTAAAGTATCATAATTTCCTATATAAACTTCCCATAAGCCATTAAAATGAAGATATGAATTTTCACTAATTGAATCTCTAACTATAATAGCATCTTCTAAAGTATCAAATTTTTGGTTAATTTTCAAATGAAATTTATTATTTTTATATATTTTTAATAAATTAGAACTGAAATCCAATATTCTAGAATTTTCTAAATTACCATATATATTAGTTTCTGACGAAATAGTAACCTCATCAATATTTTTATTATAATCTAAACCTATTTTCACAGTATCATCAGCATAGGAAAAAGATATTAAATTAAATAAAATTAATAGTACAATTATTTTTTTATACATTTTAATCACCAAATTCATTGTTTTCAATATGTTTTTTACCAAGATCAGTAACAATTCTTCCTCTTGGTGTCCTCTGAATAAATCCGTTTTTTATTAAAAACGGTTCATATACATCTTGAATAGTTGTTATTTCCTCACCTGTTGCAGCAGACAAAGTATTAAGTCCAACAGGCCCTCCACTAAATTTATAAAGAATTGATTTTAATATTTTTCTGTCAATTTTGTCAAGTCCAATATTATCAATTTCAAGCATACTAAGTGCTTCCATAGTAATTTTTTTATCAATTATTCCATCACCAATTACCAATGCATAATCTCTTACTCGTTTTAAAAGTCTATTTGCAATTCTTGGTGTTCCTCTAGATCTCCTCGCAATCTCAATTGCAGCATTTTCTTTAATTTCAACATCTAAAATACTACTTGACCTTAATACAATTTGATTAAGCTCTTCATCAGAATACATTTCTAATCTGCAAATCATTCCAAATCTATCTCTTAAAGGAGATGTTAAATCACCAACACGAGTAGTAGCACCAATTAAAGTGAATTTTGGAAGTTCAATTCTTACTGATTTTGCTCCTGGTCCTTTTCCTATAATTATATCAAGATTATAATCTTCCATTGCAGGATATAATACTTCTTCAACACTCATATTAAGTCTATGTATTTCATCAATAAATAAAACATCATTTGGTCTTAATTTATTTAATACCGAAGCTAAATCTCCAGCTTTTTCAATTGCAGGCCCAGAAGTAACTTTAATATTTACTCCCATTTCGTTTGCAATAATATGACTTAAAGTTGTTTTACCAAGACCTGGCGGTCCATAAAGTAAAACATGATCTAATGATTCACGTCTTATTTTTGCAGCTTTCATAAATATATCAAGTTGTTGTTTAGTTTTACTTTGACCAACATATTCATTTAAAGATTGTGGTCTTAAAGATTTTTCGATTTTCAAATCTTCTTCATTAAATTTCGGTGTAATAAATCTATCATCCATAAATAACCCCTAAAAATAGCTTAAAGCTTTTTTAATTAGCTCTTCAACACTTAAATTTTTATTATCAAATTCATTTAAAACATTTTCAGATTCCTTTTGTGAATAGCCTAAAGCCATTAATGCTTCAAGAGCATCAGAATTAATTAGATTCTGTTTTTTAACTCCATAAACTGTACTAACTTCAGGAAATCTTTTATCCATTTTTTCATTTAAATCGATAATAATACGTTTTGCAGTTTTAGTACCAACACCCTTTGCTTTCGTTAAAGATTTATGATCATTATTTTTAATAATATTCACAATTTCCATATAGTGCATTCCAGATAACATTCTAATTGCACTTTTTGATCCCACATTTGAAACCGTTCTTAATAAATTAAAAACATCAAGTTCATCTTCAGTTAAAAAACCGAATAAACTAATATCATCTTCTCTTACAATCATTACTGTATTAATCAAAACCATTTCATCTTTAGCAATCAATATAAGATCATCTATCGTTGATTTTGAAGTGTTTATTTTATAACCCATATTGTTATTTTCTATTACAATATAATCCAAATCAACTTTTCTTATATATCCTTTAACATAATTTATCATTTTATCAGTCAAGCAGACTCGTACTCGACTCCCTCCTCTCACTAAATAATATCACAAACGAACATTTGTTTAAAGGATTAATTTACTATAACATTTAAAAGCCCATTGTTATTACATATCTCTTTTAAATTACTCATTTGTTTTTTACTTGGCGAATTTGTTTTCAAAAGATTTTCTCTTACTCCCTGTTGTCTATAAGTAGTTAATTTATACTGTATATTTTTATCCAGCGACGCAATAAACTTACTTATTTTATCTACATTTTTGTAATTATCAATAAATTTAGGAATAACAACTGTTCTAATTTCATATATTTGATGACTCACAGCAGCAATTTTAATATTTCTTTTAACTTTTCTATTTGACGCTCCGGTCAATTTAATATGTTCCTTTTCCTCAAATACTTTTAAATCAAAAATTATTTTATCTACAAAATGAAGCATTTGCTGAAATTTTGAGATTTCTAAAGAACCATTTGTATCTAAATATACTTCATATCCATGTTTTTTCAAATTCATAACTAAATCAAGTAAAAATTCAAATTGAACAGTGCATTCACCGCCAGAAATAGTAACACCTCTAATAAAACTTTTATTTTTATCAAGCACTTTTAAAATATCATAAACACTCATTAGTTGAACTTCAGTGTTTTCCATATTTAAATTATTGAAAATCGGAATTGTTTCCGGATTATGACAACTTAAACAATTAAAATTACATCCTTGCAAAAAAATGACAGTCCTATTACCAGGACCATCTATAGCACTAAAATATATAATTTTTCTAATATAACCATATTTTATCAATTTACATCACCTAAATATATTTCTTTTGAAAAATTACCCTTTTCATCTATTACTTCTTTTAATTTATACGGATAAAGTATAATGTTTTTTAAATTACTTAATTCAACCCATTCATATCCAATTTGAAAATCATCTTTCTTTTCAGTTAAAAACAATTCTTCAGAAATCAATTTACACTCAAACATTAGTTCAATTTGATGAACATTTTTATCTTCATCGAAAAATTGATGATTCTTTCCAATATAATCTCTAATAAACAATAGTTTAATTAATTCTACTTCAGCTCCAATTTCCTCTAAACATTCACGTTTCAAAGCTTCTTCAATAGTTTCAAACTTTCTTTGACCGCCACCGGGAAGCAAATAAAATTCTTCTCCATTATATTTATTTTTAGTAAGAAGAATTTTACTATTTTTTATTATTATAGCTTTAATTGAGTTTCTAATATTACCTTCCTCATCAAACATTTCCTCTCACCTTACGTTCAAGTACTTTTTGGTTATCTACAGCACCACGGCCTAATACAACAGTATCTCTTAAAACAGGATCTCCGTTTCTTAATTTTTCTATTTCAGATTTTTTTACAAGATAACCTGAAATTCTAATAACATCGGAATTCGAAGAATATATTGAAAGATATCTCACTCCTGTATCAATAGCTCCATTAACAACATTTGCTAATGCTTCTATATTATTTTTATAAGTTTCCTCAAATGGAAAAATATCGCCAATCCCAGATGGAAAATATTTATGGAATCTTGCTATTTGATTTAAATGACTTGCCATATCAGGTTCTTCGCCTATTGGAATTCTACATCCAGGTGAAACACCTTTATCATCATCAATTCCGACTTGTGCATGTAATAAAAATTTGCCATCAAATGCTTTACAATATTCATTTTTATGTTCATTTACCATTTTATAAATTTTTTCTATTATTTCAACACCCATATCATCTGCTTCTTTATCAATTCCGAATCTGCCTTTAGAAAATCGATTCACAGTCTCAGCAAGTCCAACCATACCAAACATAGCAGTGAAATTAGAAATATCAATTAATCCTTCATTCACCAAAAAACTAGATTTGAAAAAAGAAGTTTCTTCAACTAAAAATCTAATTCTTTCATCCATATATTTTATTGTATTATTAACTGCATTAGGTAAAAGTTCATTAATAAATTCATTATAATTTTCTGTTTTTTCTGCTAATTTTTTAAGAACTATTCTAACTAGTGTATAATTTCCCCCACCAATTTTAAGTCCATTATAACAACTTGCAATTGCATAATCTCCATTAAATTCTTTTCTAAACATTTTATCATTTGCAAACGAAGGTTTTGCAGTAACCATAGTAGTTTTAAGAGAATCATAAAGTAATTCTTTTGATGTCACATCTTCATCATATTTAATTGTAATATTTGGAATAGAAGTATTTAATTCTCTTTGAGCTCTAAGAATTAACTTCCCAGCAACTGTTTCTTTTGGTCCAATATTTGCATGACAAAATGAATCTGTAATTGTTCTATCAATATTTTGCATAAAATATTTAATGAATTTATAATCATCTTCTTCATTTGTAATAAATGGATCAATTAAATAATCAATATTTCCAATATAAACCGGAAACGAAGAAATAGAAGGCACATGTCTATATAAAATAATAAGTTTATTAAGTAAATCATATAAATTTTCAGGTGGTTCGAGTTCTAAAAATTTCGAACCATTCTTAACAAATTTATCATAATCAGGTACTATATACCGTGGTCTATAAGGTGCATGACCTTCATACAAATCACAAATTATACCTTCATCTCTAAGATTTTGAGTTTCCGCATCAATAGCCAGTACATTCAATTGATCTTCAGCATATCTTGCTAATGTTAAAACCCTTTGCTCATATGTTAATGATTTATCTTTAATAATATCTAGTAATTCACTCATATTTATCTCTCCTCTCTATATAATACATCCTTTAATTATTATATCATAGATTGATAAAATTGATTAGTTTATATTCATCGGGGTATATATATTAAAAGAGAGGTGATAATAATGAGAAGAAAAAACGAAAGTAATTTAGTACATCATTTGCTTGATAATCTTTTCCCATCCATTTACGGTGATCTGTCTCTAACAAAATATGAAAATCTATATAGCAAAAAATCTTATCATACAAATAAAAAGAAAAAACAAGAGCCAGATGAAATGAAATGCATGATTATCAACAATAAACTTTATTGCGAAAACACAAAACATTAAAAAACTCCAAACGGAGTTTTTTAATGTTTCATTTCCTTTAATAATTTCTCAAATTCAATTTCAAATAAATCATTATCTTTTTGCTTCCTTTTTTTAAATTTTGTATATTTCTTATGTTTCATTCTAATCTCTTTATTCATATCACGTCTATATAATTCCATATCAATATTGAAACTGTTAATTACTTTTCCATATTGATTTATTCCAATTGCATCTTTTGCAATTACCATAGCACAAAGACCATAATCCTGAGTTACAACAATATCACCTTTTTCAGTAATATTAGCAATTTTTAAATCCGCACTTTCACTTTGAGCATCAACTGAAATCACTTTAGAATAATTGCTTCTAATTACATGGTTATAGTTTTTTACAATAATAACTTCTACATTATATTTTCGGGATACATTTTCTACTACTTTTGTTACTGGACATGCATCCCCATCTATAATAATTTTCATTTTTATCTCCTATCTCGGATTCACATGAACCATACAATGCTTAACGTTCTTATTATTAAGTTCAACAACATCATGAACTTCTTCAGCAATTTTATGAGATTCATTAAGTGAAATTTCACCATCAGCTGAAATTTCAATGTCTACATATATTTTATTACTATGTTGTCTTGTCTTTAATAAATCTATTTCTATAACACCTTCAACATCCATTACTACTTCTTTAATGCTTTCAACAATTTCACTAGATGCAGCTTTATCAACCAATCCATTTACTGATTCAATATAAATTTCTACACCTATTTTAATAATAAACACAGAAATTAAAATCGATGCAATCGGTTCCAAAATTAAAATACCTTTCATTGCACCAGCAATTCCAATAAGTGCCGCTATTGAAGAAAGCGAGTCTGATCTATGATGCCATGCATCCGCTTTTAAACCAGTGCTTTCAATTTTTATAGCAGCATTCATAGTATATCTATACATCCATTCTTTAAAAATTATTGAAATAATCGCTGCATAAATTGCAATTATATTTGGAGTATTAAAATTTTCATTTATTATATTTTGTATAGATTCGTATGCAATTAAAATACCTGTAATTATTAGAATAATTGATAAAATTTTACTTGCTACTAATTCAAATTTTTCATGACCATATTGATGTTCTTCATCATCTTCTTTACTTGAAAATTTTACTCCTAAAAATGCTACAATCGAAGAAAAAACATCTGAAAGCGAATGAACTCCATCCACCATTATAGCACTACTATTACCTATAATTCCCGCTAGAATTTTTATTATAGAAAGAAAAACATTTCCTATAACGGAAACATATATAACTTTTTTAGCTATTTTAACTCGTTTTTCCATTTTATCACCTACTAACTAAATAAACCTAACAATTTAAATACCATAAAAACAATAACGACCGTTAAAAATATTTTAACTATTTTATCACCTTTTTTTATTTGTAAATTACTCCCTAAATATGCTCCAGTTGAGTTTCCAATAGCCAACACAAACCCTTTAATATAATCAACATTTCCACTTTTAGCAAAAATTAAAAATGCAGGAATAGTATAAATTAAAACTATCAAAATTTTCAAACTATTTATTTTTACGAGTTTATAATTTGTTATAAAACTTAATACAGTTATAATTAAAAATCCAACTCCCGCCTGAATTACGCCACCATACAGACCAACAAAGAAAAATAATACACTACCAATAAAAATATTATTATTTCCAATACTTTCTAAAGTTTTTATTTTTTTATGTGGTTGATATATTATTATAAAAAGCATTATAACTAAAACAATAGCCACTAATTTATTAAATACATTTTCAGATAAATTAATTGCAATATTAGAACCCAATATTGCTCCAAATACAGCTGGCAAAGCAAAATAAATTCCTTTTTTCAATTCAAAATATCCTTTATTTTTAAAATTATTCATTCCTACTGTTGTCTCAATCAAAATTGCAAGCCTATTAGTTCCATTTGCAACTTGCGAAGGAAGTCCCATAAGAATAAGCATAGGTAAAGTTAGAAGCGATCCGCCACCAGCCATTACATTAATAAAACCTGCAAAAACACCCACAATTATTAATAATAAATAAATCATTTTATCACCTACAAATTTATTACATTTCTACCTCTATTTTAGCATAAAAAAAAACCTATTTTCAATAAATCGGTTTTTTCTTTTATATTATATATAATTATTTTTTACTCAATATTTTTTTTCTTAATCTTATTGCATCTGGTGTAATTTCTACTAATTCATCTTCTTCAATAAACTCTAAAGCTTCTTCTAATGAGAAATCTCTTGGTTCAATAAGTTTTAATGCTTCATCAGTTCCAGAAGATCTAACATTAGTAAGATTTTTGTTTTTACATGGATTTACATATAAATCGGAATCTCTTGCTGATAATCCTATAATCATTCCTTTATAAACAGGAAGTGCTGGAGCAATAAATATTTCTCCTCTTTCCTTTAACTTAAATAATGAATATGCCATTGAGCTTCCATCAACCATTGAAACCATTACGCCATTTAATCTTCCAGGTATTTCTCCAACATGAGGACCATAAGAATCAAAAGATCTTTCTAAAGTTCCTTCACCTCTAGTTGAATTAATAAAATCCATTCTATAACCTAATAAACCTCTTGTTGGAACTAAATATTCAAGAGTAGTTAATTCTTCAACAGAATGCATTGAAATCATTTGACCTTTTCGAAGATTCAATTTACTTATAACAGCACCAGAAAATTCATCTGGAACTTGAACAATTACTTCTTCGTATGGTTCAAGTTTTTTACCGTTTTCTTCTCTTAAAAGCACTTCTGGTTTAGAAACTCCAAGTTCATAACCTTCTCTTCGCATATTTTCTAAAAGTATTGATAAGTGAAGTTCTCCTCTTCCTGAAACTCTGAATCCTTCATTACTTGGTAAAGTTTCAACTAGAAGACCAACATTAGACTCTAATTCTCTTTCTAAACGTTCTTTTATTTTTCTATTTGTTAAAAATTTTCCGCTTCTTCCAGCAAATGGTGATTTGTTTGGATAAAAATTCATTGATAAAGTTGGTTTCTCAATCTCAATCATTTTCATTGGTTCTACTTTTCCAACTTCTCCAAGTGTTTCGCCAATCTGAATATCAGAAATCCCTGCAAAAACCACAATATCACCAGAATGAGCTTTTGAAACTACAACTCTTTTTATTCCTTCATAAGTATATAATTTGCTTATTTTTCCACTTACAATTTTTCCATCTCTATTAGAAACTTCAACTTGTTGTCCTAAATTAATAACACCTTTCATAATTCGACCAATTCCAAGTCTTCCAACATATTCATCATAATCTAATGTTGAAGCTTGTAACTGTAAAGGCTCATTATCAAGGTTTGGATAAATTTCAACTTTTTCTTTTATCATTTCAATTAAAGGCATAATATCTTCATTTGTATCTTCCCATTCATTTCTAATAATGCCATTTACAGCACTACCATATAAAATTGGGAAATCAAGTTGTTCATCAGTTGCTTTCAACTTAACAAATAAATCAAATACCATATCTACAACTTCTTCAGCTCTTTCATCAGGTTTATCCATTTTATTAATTATCAAAATTGGTTTTAATCCATGCTCTAACGCTTTTGATAATACAAATCTTGTTTGAGGCATTGGTCCTTCTGATGAATCTACTAATAAAATTGCAGTATCTAAAGTTTTCATAATACGCTCAACTTCTGATGAGAAATCAGCATGACCAGGGGTATCAACAACATTTATTCTTAATCCTTCATATTCAATAGAACAGTTCTTAGAATAAATTGTAATTCCTCTCTCTTTTTCTAAATCATTTGCATCCATTACACATTCAATACGTTCTTCATTATCTCTAAAAACACCTGTCTGGTCTAATAACGCATCAACCAATGTTGATTTTCCAGCATCAACATGTGCTATTATACCAATATTTATTATATCTTTTCTACTCATAATCTCTCCTTTTCACTCATTTAAATATTCTATACCTAAAATCTAATTATGTGAAGTATTATTTGATTTTTTTTTTTATTTTGATAAAATAGAGTTGGTGATAATATGAAAATTAATATAAAAAACGATTGGAAAAATATTTTAAAGAACGAATTTGAAAAGAAATATTTTAAAGAACTTTCATTATTTATTGATAATGAGAGAGTAAAACATGAAATTTATCCTAAAGAAAATGATGTTTTTGAAGCTTTTAATTTATGCTCATATAAGAATACAAAAATAGTAATTATTGGGCAAGATCCATATCACGGTGAAAATCAGGCTCACGGTCTTTGTTTCTCAGTAAAACCCGGATGTAAAATTCCACCGTCATTAAGAAATATATATAAAGAGTTGAATAAAGATATCGGTTGTAATATACCAAAGGATGGATATTTAATTAATTGGGCAAAACAAGGAATCTTAATGATCAACGCAGTTTTTACAGTCCAAAAAGGAAACGCAAATTCACATTCAAAAAAAGGTTGGGAACTATTTACAACCAATGTAATAAAAGAAATTAATAATAAAGATTCTCCGGTGATATTTATTTTATGGGGAAATTTTGCTCAAAATTTTGAAAAATATATCACAAACGAAAATCATTTTATAATAAAATCTTATCATCCAAGTCCACTTTCAGCTAGTAGAGGCTTTTTTGATACAAAACCATTCTCAAAATGCAATAAATTTTTAAAAAATAACAATTTAAAAGAAATTAATTGGTGTGAATTATAATAACAAAAAAGCAAGAACATTGTTAATTATCCTTGCTTTTTCTAAATTTAATTATTTCAACATCTTGTAAAATCATTATAATATCATTTTCATTAAATTCTTCCAAAATATCAATAATTTTTAAAATTTTATTGCTTGTACCCATCACTTCAATAAGCACAGGTAAATCTTCAGACAATCTTAAAATTTTCGAACTACTAATAATATTGTCAAATTCATATCCTTCAATGCCTTTGAATACAACAGCTGCTGCTAAATTACTTTCTTTTATTTTTTTTATTATTACACTATGCAACGATTTATGGCAAAATTTATCAGATTCTTTTATAAATATTTTTAAAAGTTTTCCATTTGAAATTTTTTTCATAATTCCCCCCTTTTGCTTTCCAAATATCTACAAGCATATCTTATATTATTTCAAAAAAATAAACAAGTCGTATAATTTTATTTGATAGCGTTAATTTACTGTAGGAAATAAACTAAGAGAATTATTATCTCTTAGTTTATTATAAAATTTTAAATTATCAAAAGTATATATTAAACCCAAGGTGAAAACAAATTATTAAATAATAAAATTGTTTAATTCCTTGTTTAAATTTATAGCTATATCATTTGATATGTCTATTGAGTCAGCAGCAGTATTGCAGCAGCAAAAAAACTTACCAGTACTTATTTTATAAAATGTCATGATTTAATACAAAATTTAAAAAAAGCACATTTAGAAAACAAATTAGAACAAAAAATAAAGAATTACACTAGATATCGACTTTTGATCATAGGCGAAGTTGGATATTTACCAATAGGTTCAGAAGAAGCAAAAATGTTTTTCCAACTTATTGATAGACGTTATGAAAAGAAAAGTACTATTATAACAAGTAATATAAATTTCTCAGAATGGAACTCAACTCAATATTTAAAGACAGTATGATTGCAAGTGCAATATTAGATCGTCTAATTCATCATTCAAGTTTGATAAATATCATGGGTAATTCATACAGAGCAGCTTATGCTCTTTCAAAAATATCTGATGAAAATAGCGAAATTAAAGTGATTTAAATATACTCAACTGTACATTTTTTTTAAGTTTCCCCAAAATCAACTAGCTAATGGTGTATACTTCTCTATATTTGAACGTTTAAACATACTCAACTGCTGGTTTTTAACATATTTTACTTTAGGTAATAAATATTTAATTCCAGTTGT